>ENA-ORRO01000476-ORRO01000476.1-human-gut-metagenome-genome-assembly--contig:-NODE-476-length-34391-cov-4.015348_pt1 | contig 34391 bp, 30 predicted proteins | sample MGYA00242176_ERZ509136 | MGnify/ENA primary metagenome ERZ509136 (study PRJEB26280, sample SAMEA2338644) | human gut metagenome | biome: human gut; feature: human-associated habitat; material: faeces...
CACAAACTATATGATAAAGAAAAAAGATAAGCATGGGGAACACTTATCTTCTTTCTTGTATTTACACTTGTACTTTGTAGTCTAACGAAGGGAAGGGATTGCTTGACTACAGTTTATATAATACTTAATGAATGTGTTAAGATTATAATTCGATTATGTCAAATTGTGTGAATCATTGTTTCCAAACAAATACATATCATCTATAGGAATAATATTTCTCATATATTGTGTGAGATCTATTTCTTTAAGAATGACTTCTCCTACAATAGATACATTATAGTTGTATTCATTTCCGTCTTCATCAATTAACTGAATACGCCACCAATCACGATTTGTAGAGGATGGATGATTAGATGTTTCAAGAAAGAATTCTTTTAATAGTTCTAAGAGTGTTTCAGCTTTTTCTTGTCCTATATTCACTCTTTTACGTCTAATAATTCTTCTAGAATTGAATCCATCTCCGTAATTGTATCCAGTAAACCAGATGTGTCCATCACGCATAATGGTTAAACGCTGACTGACTTCTACACAAGCATCCGGTTTTACTCCACGTCCTTTCGCATCTGAATAAAGTATGATTTTAGATAATCTCATGATGAACACCTCCTTCAATACATTTATTATAATTAATCACAATAAATGTATCAAACATTACAACTATTTTGAGAAAAATAATTATATGAAGAGTAATCCAATAGTATGTACGATAAAGGCACAGATCCAGGCAATAACACACTGAAATACTACAATCTTTATAGCCCAGGCAGCACCTAGTTCTCTTTTAATAGAGGCAATAGCTGCCACACAAGGTGTATATAATAAACAGAATATTAAGAGTGATAATGCACCTAGAGGTGTAAGTATTGTCATTAAAGATTCTGTTCCTTTAAATAATACTGAAAGTGTAGAAACAACACTTTCTTTTGCCATAAATCCAGCAATAAGTGATGTAGAGATTCTCCAATCACCAAAACCTAACGGTTTGAAGATTGGCGCAATAAATCCTGCCACCATTGCTAGAATACTATCCTGTGAATTAGAAACTAAATCTAGTCTTAAATTAAAACTCTGTAAGAACCAAATGACAATAGAAGCAATAAAGATAATACCAAAAGCCCTTTGTAAGAAATCCTTCGCTTTTTCCCATAATAACTGGAAGGTAGTTTTTGCGCTTGGCATACGATAATTAGGAAGTTCCATCACAAATGGAACAGCTTCACCCTTGAATAAGAAACGCTTAGAAATAAGAGCTGTAATAATACCCATCACAATGCCAAAGATATATAATCCAACCATGACTAAGCCGGCTTGTTTTGGGAAGAATGCAGCTGCAAAGAATGCATAGATTGGAAGCTTTGCAGTACAGCTCATAAATGGTGTCAACATGATTGTCATCTTACGGTCACGTTCTGAAGGGAGTGTACGGCTGGCCATAACACTTGGCACAGAACATCCAAATCCAATCAACATTGGCACAATACTTCTTCCTGATAAACCAATCTTTCTTAATAGTTTATCACTTACAAAGGCAACACGCGCCATATATCCTGTATCTTCTAGTAATGATAAGAAGAAGAATAAAATAACGATAATAGGTAAGAAACTAATAATAGAACCAACACCCTGGAATACACCATCAATGACTAATGAATGTAGTACTGGGTTAATATTCCAAGCAGTAAGTCCTTTGTCTACAACTTTAGTCAAAGCATCAACACCTATTTCCATAAGTGACTGTCCCCAGGCACCAAATACATTAAATGTTAAAAAGAATACTAGCCCCATAATAATGATAAAAGCTGGAACACCTGTATACTTACCTGTTAAGACTTCATCAATTTTACGGCTTCTTTCTCTTTCTTTACTTTCATGTGGTTTAACTACTGTTTCTTTAACTAATTTATTAATAAAGGTAAAACGCATATCCGCAATAGCGGCAGTACGGTCTAATCCTCTTTCTTCTTCCATCTGTGAAATGATATGTTCAATCATTTCTTTTTCATTTGTATCAAGGTCTAGAGCTGCTTCTACTCTTGCATCACCTTCTACTAGTTTATTAGCCGCAAAACGTAATGGAATACCTGCTCTTTGCGCATGGTCTTCAATTAAATGCATGATGGCATGTAAGCATCTATGTACTGCACCACCTTCATCATTTTCATCACAAAAGTCCTGTCTTAAAGGTGCTTCTTGATATTTTGCTACATGGATGGCATGATTCACTAGTTCATCAATACCTTCATTCTTAGCAGCAGAAATTGGGACAACTGGAATTCCCAATAGTTCTTCCATCTTATTTAGATGAACATAACCACCATTACCTCTTACTTCATCCATCATATTCAGTGCTAGAACCATTGGCACATCAAGTTCCATTAACTGCATAGTGAGATATAAGTTTCTTTCTATATTTGTTGCATCTACGATGTTGATGATTCCTTTAGGTTTTTCATCTAAGATATACTGTCTAGATACTAATTCTTCACTTGTATAAGGAGACAAAGAATAAATACCTGGTAAATCAGTAACGAGTGTTTCTGGATGTCCTTTAATAGATCCGCTCTTTCTATCAACAGTCACACCAGGGAAGTTCCCTACATGTTGATTAGAACCTGTTAATTGATTAAATAATGTAGTTTTACCACAGTTCTGGTTACCTGCTAACGCAAAGGTAATCTGTGTTCCTTCTGATAAAGGATTTTCAGTCTCTTTATCATGATATTTACCACCTTCACCGAGTCCTGGATGAATATGGTGTTGAATAGGTGGAATAGGTGTATGATCTTCTACACCTTTAGAAGTCATATCTATTCCAATCTTTTTTGCATCATCTAAACGTAATGTTAGCTCATAGCCATGAATACGTAATTCCATTGGATCACCCATAGGGGCGAATTTTTCCAATGTTACAACAGAACCTGGTATTAAACCCATATCTAGGAAATGTTGTCTTAATGACCCAGAGCCTCCTACATAAGTCACTGTAGCACTTTCCCCAATCTTTAATTCATCTAGAGTCATAAAACCCCTCCTTCATATTCTCTCAACAAGTATAGCACAAAAAAGCTTCCTTAAGTGGAAGCCTTTAAGTATTTTGTAGGTATAATCTTTGTAAGATAGATATTGTTTTCTGAGAGATAGAACTTGTATCCATCTTCATACATCTGTTTAGTGTCAATAGTAAAGACATATGGTTTCCCGTGTCTTGAACCAACCTTCGTTGCGGTTTCTATGTCTTGAGAAAGATGAACATAAAGACGTGTCTGACTTAATATACCTTCTTCTAAAATAGAAGGTACAAAACGAGTCGCTGTACCATGATAAAGAATATCAGGTGGCTGTACTTCTTTTAAATCTACATTCACAGGAATAGAATGTCCCTGATTCGCACGTATTCTTGTATGATCTTCATTATATGAATAGCGCTGTTTCTCATCTTCTCTCACAATCATATCTAAGTCTTCTATTGTGATATTTAACGCTTCTAATATCTTTTGCACATCACCATAAGCATGTTCATCAAGTTTAATACCTATACTTTCTGGACAATGTCTGAGAATATAACTTAAACGTCTGCTTTTTCGCTCCATAATGATTTTTCTAATACTTTTCCAAGAGCCTCAAATAATTCCTGTTCCTTGTCACCAAAACGACCCAAACTATTAGAATCAACATCCAATACCGCAATCACTTTACCTTCTTCATCATGTAAAGGAACTACAATTTCAGACTTTGCTTCTGCATCACAGGCAATATAGCCTGGGAATGTCGTCACATCTTCAATAAGAATTGTCTGATCTCCCTGTACACATACACCACAGGCCCCTTTACCTACTTTAATATGTGTACATGCCACTTTACCCTGGAAAGGACCTAAAACAAGTTCCCCAGCTCTCATCATATAAAAACCTACCCAGCTTAAATCATCAATCGCATCCATGAGTAACGCACTTGCATTGGACAAGTTAGTCACAAACCATTCATTTGATGAAATAAGTTCTTCTAATTGTTTTATTAATAACTCCATTATTATTCCCCCTGTGTATATTCCTCATAAGATACAATCGCATTGAGTGGTTTTCTCTTATCATGCATTGGTCCAGGTACACAATCCTCTCTTTGATAACCAATAGGTAAGATCATCACTGGTACATAGTTTTCAGGAATATTAAACTGTTTGATTAACTCCTTATAATCAAAAGAACCTACATAAGTAGACCCTAATCCTAAATCAAAGAGTTTAAGCATCATATATGTAGCCACAATAGACACATCTACTTCACCACATTCTCTATTATGCATATCCTTCCATGATACAGTCTTGTCATAACATAAAATCATTGCGAGAGGTGCATGGAAATGATATCTAGTACATTCCTTTAGTTTTGCAAGATTGTCTGGATCTTCTACTACAAGAATTCTTTGTGGCTGATAGTTTACAGCTGTAGGTGCTATTCTTGCAGCTTCTAATATTTTATCTATTTTTTCTTTTTCAACCTTCTGTTCAGAAAACTTCCTAACAGAATATCTTTCTTCTAATAACTGATCAAATTCCATAAAATTGACCTCCTTAGAACTATTATATAAGAAATACTCTTCTAGATAAATAAAAAGCGGTCAATTGACCGCCTCAATTCATTATTCTGCAGGTTTTACAGATACACCAAATTTCTTTTCAATCCATTTCTTAGTGCTGTCGCTCTTTAAGATTTCAACAAGTTTCTTAATTGCTTTATTGTCTTTATTTGATTCTTTTACAGCGATGATATTCTGGTAAGTCTTTGCAGCTTCAGAACTTGAATCTTCAGAAGTGATAATCTTATCAGTCACTTTTGCATCTAATGCATAGTTACCATTAACAATACCAAAATCAACATCAGGTAATTTAGAAGCCACCTGTGCAGCATCTACTTCTACTAATTCTACTTTTTTGTTGTAAGAAGTGACATCCTTCTTAGTTGCGTTTACACCAGCATTCTTATCTAATGTAATAACACCATTGTCTGCAAGTAATAATAAAGCTCTTGCTTCATTTGTTGCATCGTTAGGAATTGCAATCTTAGCACCATCCTTAATATCAGATACTGCTTTATATTTAGTTGAATATAATCCTAAAGGTTCAAAGTGGATTGCACCAACGGATACTAGATATCCATCATCACCCTTCTTATAACCTTTATCCTTGTTGTAAGAAGTTAAGTATGGCTGATGCTGGAAGAAGTTTGCATCTAATGAACCATCTGAAGTAGATGGGTTGATATTAGGATAATCTGAGAATTCCTTAATCTTTAATGTATATCCTGCTTTTTCAAATTCTGGCTGGATATGCTTTAAAATAATAGCATGAGGTGAAGTTGTTGCACCTACTGTAATAGTTTTAGAATCTGACTTACTTCCACATCCTGCTAATGAGAAAGCTAAAAGACCTGCTGTAAATACTTTTAAAATGTTTTTGTTCATAATATTTTCCTCCAATGTATTAATTAATGTGTTGTTTTTTCTACGAGTTTGTCCCCAATTGCCTGAACAATTGAAATTAAAATAAGAATTAAGATAATAACGACGAATGTGATATCTCCCATTGATCTCTGTAGACCATATCTGATCGCCATATCACCAAGTCCGCCTGCGCCAACAGAACCAACAATCGCAATCTGTCCGACTAACGCAATAAATGAAATTGTAAGACCTCTGATCATCCCTGGAATGTTTTCTCTTAGATAAACATCAAAGATGATTTCTTTTGTACTGAGTCCCATCGCAATACTTGCTTCAATGATTCCTGGATCAATTTCCATAATGGCTGATTCCATCTGTCTTGCGACAAATGGTGCTGTTCCTATAACTAGAGGAACAAGTGCACCTTCGATACCAATAGTTGTACCAAATAAGGCACGAGAGAGTACAGCTACAGTAGGAATTAAGATAATAAATGGAATAGATCTAAATAAGTTAATAATCTTATCTAAGATCCAGAAAACTGGTTGATTTTCTTTTAAACCATCTTTTCTAGTGACTACTACAATAACTGCTAACAAGATTCCAATAACCACTGAGATTAAACCACTGATTACCAACATTAATAATGTATCAATAATAGCTTGTGGGAAATCTGAAGCAAACTCTATAACGTTTGGAAATAGCTTAGTTACCACGTTTAATCACCTCCACTTTAACTCCCTGTTGTTTTGTGAATTCTAATGCTTTCTTGATATCTGCATCTTCACCTGTAAAGATTGTAATAAGTGTACCAATTGGCTGTCCCTGGATAATTTCTACATTCCCAAAGATAATAGAACAATCAACATTGTAATCTCTTGATAATACTGAAATTAATGCGACATCTGTATTAGAACTCTGATACTGTAATTTCACCATCTGCTGGTTTTCATTTAACTGTGTAATACGATGATTGTCTTTGATCAATTCATCAATCTTATTAAGATTGTTTGTAGTAGCGATAAAGTTCTTAGTAATCTGATGTTGTGGATTAGAGAAGATATCAACAATACTGCCCTGTTCTACCACACGGCCATCTTCCATGACTGCCACCTTATCACATACTTCCTTGACTACAGCCATTTCATGAGTAATTAAAATAACTGTTAAACCAAGTTCTTTATTTACTTTCTTAATAAGCTGAAGAATACTTTGTGTTGTCTGAGGGTCTAAAGCACTTGTGGCTTCATCACATAGAAGTACTTTAGGATTGTTGGCGAGCGCTCTTGCGATTGCAACTCTTTGTTTCTGTCCTCCAGATAACTGACTTGGATAAGAATCTTTTCTTTCTACCAAATCGATAAGTTCGAGTAATTCTAAGACTCTCTTTTGAATCTTATCTTTACTCCAGCCTAGATGTTTTAATGGAAAAGCGATATTGTCGTAAATAGTACGACTGTTGTAAAGATTAAAGTGCTGGAAGATCATTCCAATCTTTTCTCTTTCTTTTCTTAAATCTGCATCGGATAGTTTTAATAAATCTTTATCCCCAAATACAACAGCACCGCTATCAGGTTTTTCTAATAGGTTGATACATCTTACTAATGTAGATTTACCAGCCCCTGAGAAACCAATAATACCGTAGATTTCCCCTTCTTCAATATTCAGACTGACATCCTTGACAGCATGGACATCGCCATCTTTAGTCTTAAAAGTCTTTGTAACATGTTCTAAGTGGATCATGTTCTCTCTCCTTCCCTTAAATAAAAAACGTTCTCATCCATATAATAGGACGAGAACGTAATGTTTCGTGTTACCACCTAAATTCATTATTAAGTCACCTTAATAACCTCTTCGAGTACATGCATACTCTATCGCTGTAACGGGCGCTCCCGTCATGACTTACATTTCAGCCATGCAACTCCAAGACCATCTTCCTATAACTTCCCTTTATCCCTTCTCAGCTAACGGAACTCTCTGTATAAGTTTCATTACAGTACTCTTCTTTTCACTGTCTTTTCTTGATGTGGTTTCATCTTAGCACTACATAAAAAGTGCGTCAACACAAAACATGATAATATCTACTGTTTTAGTAGGATTATAGTTTTATAAAATAGGGTACCATAGTTTTAAACTATATCAGTGTGTAAAAAAAGGATCTGTATTTCTACAGACCCTTATCTATAGCATCATGAATAATATCAGCATGATCAAAGGCAAGATCATTCATACCTATATTGATATCACCACATCTTAAATGTGTTTCATCGACAATAGTGAACCATTTCGCTTCTTTGGCATCATCACCAGCTTCTGGATGAATACTCTTCTTATCTACATCTGCATAAAATGCAGTAGATACAACCCATCCACGGGGATCTCTTCCCGGCTGACTATAAACACCTACAAGCTTCATAGACACACCTTCTATACCTGTCTCTTCTTTAAGTTCTCTTGAAGCCGTCTTTTCAATCGGTTCATTCTTATTAGCGAAGCCACCAGGTAGTGCCCATTTACCTATATAAGGATGTCCACCACGTTTAACCAATAGAATCTCTGTCACATTAGAATGAGCAAAGATACAAATATCAGCTGTCAGTGAAGGTTTAGGATATTTATCAGGATTATAGCTTTTTAAAAATTCTTCTTCTGTAAGACCGTTCTTATCTCTACACATTAGAAATCAACTTCTGTATCGTAGTAGCAAGCCTTTAATAAGTTTTCCATTTCTTCCTGAGTTGGAATACGTGGGTTAGAACCTGTACATGCATCAGCAATAGCGTTCTTAGCGATTTCTGGTAATCTTTCTAAGAATACATCTTCAGGTACAAATCCAACTTCAGCTGGTAAACCATCAGCACCATAGTGGTTGATACTATGTGGGATATTTAATGCATCATTCATACCTCTTAAGTATTTAATTAATAATGCAACCTTTTCGTCATCATTTTCTCCACCTAAGTGCATGTAATCAGCAATTACACCATAACGTTTCTTAGCTGTTTCATCTTTAGCGTTATAAGCAATAACCTTTGGTAAGTACATAGCATTAGCTGCACCATGGATAATATGTCCACCCTGGTCTACGAAAGCAGCACCAGTCTTATGAGCCATTGAATGTACGATACCTAATAATGCGTTAGAGAATGCCATACCTGCTAAGCACTGTGCATCATGCATATCATCTCTGCAGCTCATATCACCACTATATGATTTAACTAAGTTAGCCTGGATCATTTCAATTGCATGAATAGCAAGTGGATCAGTGTAGTTACAGTTTGCAGTAGATACATATGCTTCAATTGCATGAGTCATAGCATCCATACCTGTATGAGCAACTAATTTAACTGGCATAGTTTCAGCTAAGTCAGGATCTACGATAGCAACATCTGGAGTGATTTCAAAGTCAGCGATTGGATATTTAATACCTTTATCATAATCAGTAATGATTGAGAAAGCTGTAACTTCAGTTGCAGTACCACTTGTAGATGGGATTGCACAGAAATGAGCTTTCTTTCTTAACTTTGGAATACCAAATACTTTACACATTTCTTCGAATGTGATTTCTGGATATTCATACTTAATCCACATAGCTTTTGCAGCATCGATAGGTGAACCTCCACCCATAGCTACGATCCAGTCAGGCTTGAATTCTTCCATGACTGCAGCACCTTTCATAACTGTAGTTACTGATGGATCTGGTTCGATACCTTCATATAATTTAACTTCCATACCAGCTTCTTCAAGATATTTAACAGCTCTATCTAGGAAGCCATTTCTCTTCATACTTCCGCCACCTACACAGACAATAGCTTTCTTACCTTCTAAGTTCTTAAGGTTTTCTAAGGCACCTTTGCCATGATATAAATCTCTTGGTAATGTAAATCTCATATTATATTTTCCTCCTATACAATACCTTTGATGACTAACTTTTCATCTAGTGAAAATTTTATCATAAACGCTTACATTAGTCAATGTTACAAAGGTGCTTACAGTTTAAAAAATACAATACATATCTTTACTTTTTGCGATAATAAAGCCATTTTTTAGACTTCAAAAATTTTTTAAAAAAACAATTTATTTTTTTCTTTGATTTATATACTGAGGCACACTTATATGAATGACTTCATCTGCACATTTGATGAGTTCAGGAGCAGCATTCTCTACAGCACAGCTATAGTCTGCCTCTTCAAACATTTCGATATCATTCTTTCCATCACCAAATACAACCACTTCATCACATTGCAGCTTCTGTTTTAAGTATTTGATGGCATTGGCTTTAGAAGCATCTGGTGACATCACTTCTAACCACCAATCATGTGAATACATTTCTTGATCAAAAACAGCATAATAATCTTCCTTAAACAAATCATAAAGAGGCTTTAATTTATCATAATCATCGATCAATAATAAATAGAAGATATCCCCCTCATAGAGATCTTCATAAGTATTCACAGGATGATTTCTAGGATCGTCTAAATGATCATCCACAAAAGCTTTTACTCCTGCACTCATATTATCCTTAATATAAGAGAAGTAAGTTTTCTTTCCTATTTGAGAATAAACAATAGGTGAGATATCATAATCCTTTACAGTGTCTAGTATAGAATCTCCTAAATAGTTTCCTAGGATCATATCTCCTTTAGGTGATAATATAAATGTCCCATTCTGGACAATGACAGGAAGCTTAAAGTTTATATCACCTATTACCTGTTTTGCGGTAATAAGAGAACGTGCAGTCGCATAGGTGATATTTACATCTTCTTCTATGAGCTGATTAATGAGTTTTAAGTTATCTGGTTTTATTGATTTATCAGGTTCAAGTAATGTCCCATCTAGATCAGTTACATAAAGTGTCTTCATAATTTCCTCCTATATAAAAACATCATGATACTATTTTACCATGATGTTTAAGAAAAAGTTATTTTTCAAAGTATTCTGCGACTTTTTGCAAGTTCTCAATAATTGGAAGGTGCTGTGGACATGCCGCTTCACACTGCCCACATCCAATACATTCACTTGCTTTACCAAATGTATGTGTTAAACGTGTATAGTATTCTCCTTGAGGTCTCCATGATTTAGTTGCTACTTCCTGTTTATCAGCATTATAGAGTGAGAAGTATTTAGGAATCGCAATATGCATTGGACAACCTTCTGTACAATAAGAACAACCAGTACAAGGAATTTCAATACTACTATTAATAATATCAACAGCCTTCTTAATCAGTGTCTGTTCTTCCTCATTTAAAGGCTTAAAGTCTTCCATATAACCTGTATTATCTAATAGCTGTTCCATATTACTCATACCAGATAAGACAACCTGGACATTATCTAAACTTGCCGCAAAACGAATCGCCCAAGATGGAATAGACATATCTGGATGATAAGACTTGAATGTTTCTTCTACTTCATCAGGTACATTGGCAAGAGTACCACCCTTGACTGGTTCCATTACAAATACAGGAACATGATGTCTTACTGCCGTTTCATAACATTTACGAGACTGTACGCCTTCACTTTCCCAATCTAGATAATTCAACTGAAGCTGTACAAATTCTACTTCTGGATGTTCAGATAAGACACGTTCTAATAAGTCTGCATTATCATGGAAAGAGAAACCAATATGTTTTACTAATCCTTTTTCTTTCTTATCTTTCAACCATGTAAAACAGTCTAACTCTGTATATTTCTTATAATGATCTGTTCCTACATCATGTAAGAGATAATAATCAAAGTATCCTGCACCTGTTTTTCTTAACTGTTCATTGAAGATTCTATCCCTATCTTCTTTTGTTTCAATAAAGCCTGCATGAAGCTTATCAGCTAGTGTAAATGAATCTCTTGGATGTCTTTCTACTAAAGCTGTCTTAGTCGCTTCCTCACTCTTAAAGGCACAATACATCCAGGCTGTATCAAAATAAGTAAATCCTTTTTCTAGAAATGTATCCACCATTCTTTTAGTTTCTTCAATATCAATGCTGCCTGCATCATTTTGATCTAGTAATGGTAGACGCATTAAACCAAATCCTAATTTCTTCATATACATATCCTCCATACATTCATTTTAACCCTAAAGTAAGGTTTAAGGGCAAGAAAAAAAGAGCTGTAACGCTCAAGATAGTAATAAAGTTCCATCATGCAGAAATACAATATTTGTACTTAATATACAATGTATATAATGTTATTATCTAGCCATTTCACAGCTGCAAAAAGAAAAGAGAGCCTTTCACAGCCCTCTTTCATATCGATTTTCTCATTCATTTGTCATACTCAACAGTTTGTCAACCAATGTCTCTAAAATTTTTCAAAAAAATGGGATAAAGTCTGGTATTACACCAAATCTCATCCCAATTATTACCATTAGACCACATTCTCTTGTAGATTCCGATGCAAATCCATAACTCAAAACACCTGTCAGAATAAATATAATTGATAAAAAGTAAAGCAAAATATTTCCCAACATCATCGGAATTTTTAATAACCAGCGAATCAATGTCATTACTGCAAGAATTAAATATAAAAACACTTTTATTATGTACTTAACCAACGTTTTTAATTCCTCCCAATTTTTTAACTGCTTTATGATTTTGGGAATATAGCTCTCAAGAGCCTTTAATTCAGAAGCTAATTTTGCCATTGTAACCCTGCGCTTTTTTATTGCCAAATAACAGACAATCCTGCTTGCATAATCTGTTGTATTTGTAAGCTGCATAGGTGCTCGCCTCTTTCTTTTCTTTGTTCCGTACATAAGCTCATTGATTGAAAAAGGAAGAATCATACTTTTCACTCACACATTTTAAGCATAATTCTTCCTGTTTGTCTAATAATGCTTTTTCATTTTTCTAAGAAATGTCATGCCACCTATATTTATAACCAATATAACAATCAGCAATAAAATCCATTCGCTATCATGAAGGGTTCTTCCTGTTTCCGGAGGCGCCACTGTAGATGCATTTGTAAACGTAACCTTATCATTTCCTGTTGTTGAAGTTATGATTGTTGCTACTGTTCCATCAGTTGCATCACTGTCATTCAATTTATAGCTTGTCTTGTAATTCTTTCCAGGATCAGTTTCAGTAACTGTATATGTCCATCCTGTTGGCAGACAACTAATGTCTACGGATTCATCTTTTGCCAGGGTAAACGTAGCCTGATTATTTGTAAAGGTGAGATTCTTTACTGCTTCAGTTCCTTTTTTTATGAAAATCTGCCCAGCCTTTATAGTAGCGGTACTTGCATCAGTTCCTGATGGTGGAACGACTTTTATTGTAAATTCATACGATCTATTCGGTTCCATATTATATCCGGTTACGGTTTTCCTTACCGTTAAAACAGTTGGTTTATAATACAGATTAAGTGTAATTGTATCAGAAGACGAATCATTTTTGACTTCTTTTTCTAATTCGTTTCGATAATCTTTTGTATCAAAAACATAACCTAGAAGTGTTCCGTTTGTTTCTGGTTTTGCGAACGCTTTAACACTCCCGTCTCCTGTTGCAAAGGAAATGGTTCCTGCTGTTGTCTTTCCCAATTTTTCTGTACCACCCGGTACCTTAAGCCAATGCTTCACTTCTACCTTTTTCGTATCAATTTTCTTCCACTGGGCTACAATCTGATATCCCACCTCATTAGTCAATACAGACACTGGAAGGTCACGGTTTGCGGCAAATTCATAATTCTCTTCAGAAATACAAAAGACTTCATTATGCTGATATAACTTTTCACTATATGTTGGATTTCCAAACCATGGAGTCAGACGTAGCTTCCAGCCAATGAATTCATATCCCTCACAGGTTGGTTCTGGCCATTCCTCCCCTATTTGAAAGGTGCTTCCCATACCTCTTGTCCCCTCATGGGTGTTTGGATTTTCTCCATAAGACTGCATTGGTTTGTTTGTTCTAGTATCAAGTTCCTCATTATACGGAATATTTTTCACAACTGCATCTGCCGGAAGCACACCTTCGCCGGCACCAGAATTGTAATGTACATAGACGCTTTCTTTCGTAGACATGAAGTATGCCGCATACAATTCCCAATCGGTATCATGTGTTGTCTTCTCTCCTGCATATGCCAAAAATTTTTCATACCCTGCACTGCTTGCTGCATTTTTAGCTGCTTCCCAAATTTCATCATAAACTTTAAATTCTCCTTTTTTTCCAAGAGAAGTAGCATTCATATTATTTAGATCACCTACAGCAGCTCTAGATTTTCCGCCATCAGTATGAACTCCACCTGACGGCTGTGCACTGTCTACACCCACTCCTGCAAATCGATATCCTGGTTTTGGCTTTGCAAAAAAGATTCTCACTTGTCTTTTCTTTAAAGTTACTGCCAATGCTTCTCCCACAGGATCCATATTTACCGTATCATTATCTTTCATTGGAACCAGCTTACTCTGATCAGGATCCCACATGACAACATCGATACCTTCGCCACTTCGGCGGTTGTCTGTTTTTAAACGTACGGTTAAAACCTGCTTCCCTGTTTGATACGGAGCTAAATTAAAAGTAAAATCTCTCAATCCTCCATCATTACATTGCACATTGAAACTATATTCGTACCCACAATCTTTTTCATTATCGTTTCTCGTATACTGTTGGGTTATTTCGGCATTCACAATAAGTTCACCAGCATGACCTTTCACGCCATTATTCGCTCCAACTCCATCTGGAACCTCCTTGTTACTATCTGCAGCTGCTACTGTTTCTCCATTTAATGCCATATGAACCAATCTATATCCTCTTTTTACATGAAATTTTGGAACATCAATAGATCCATCGTACTTCACTTTATCTTCCGTATATGTCCATACAAGTTTATGTTGTTCTGGTAAATAGTCCCATCCATTCTCTTTACTATGCTCAATATTGATATATTCAAATCCATTATTGTCTTCGGTGTTAATCATTACACGATATACACCCTTTTTATCATATGAAATCGTTACTGTATCGTCTTTCTGAAAATTTGCTTCATAATATGCTTCATATTCATCCCCAGATACTCGTTTAATACTTGTAGACGCATCTGTTGCTGTAACGCTTCCAATTTTATATCTGACTTTATTAGCTGTTCCTGGTTTTACGGTGAACTTCCACGTTTCTCCAGCATTTACACGTATCGTTTCAGCAGTATTTACCTTTACCGTTCCTGCTTTTGTCGTAATCGTACCAGCAACTCCACCTTCTGGGATTTCTTCATTGACTTTAATATTGTAATATTCCTGATAAGTCATTGTAAGTTTCTGATCATCATCCAATTTGATGGCAATCACGCCATCAGTGCTGTAATATACAGTGTCATTATATTTTCCGATATAGACACAATTTTTCCCATTTACTCTTGCACTCTTAAATTCATAATTTTTTCCAGTAATTGCTAAATCTTTATGATCTGCAATTGTTCCAAGTTCAATGGTTGTCGGTGCTCCCTCAATTATTTTTCCTTTTTCATCTACATACTCTACTCGATCTGTTGATGGTACTTCACCATTCGCAACTCTATTTTGAATTTCAGCATTTAGCTGATCCACCTCGATACTGTCCAGAATTTGTTTCTCCGTTTCCTGTTTTGTTTCTTTGTTTTCAGAAATAAACTGATCTGTAGATGGCTCTGATTCTATTTCTGTATTCGAGTTCTCTGTATCACTTGTAAATGCTTCGGTATCTACGGTTTTACTTTCTGATTCAAAAGCAGTTGTATCTTTAGCTGATGCATTTACCGTATTCATAGATAAAATGCACATAGAAAAAATCAAAATCCAGGAACATGCAATTTTTAAGTATTTTTTCCACTTATTGTGCCTCATTTTGTGCATCTCCCTTCTTCTTTCTCTGGTCTTCTCTGATCATAGCAATCAGGCAAATCAATGAACCCAGTAATAATGTAAAATATCCCATGATAGGACTATCATCTCCAGACTTTACACTATTGCTCTTACTGATTTTTGATATCAATGATGGTCCAGATTTATCTTTTTCCTGTCCGGTATAACTATTTTTAAAAGAAATTCCTGAAACTTTCTCTCCATCCTGGTTTTCAACCACCGTTATTACTTTCAACTGATTATCTGCATTATAAAATGCTTCCACCGTAATATCATAGTTTCTCTCATCATAGCTATAATTTTCTTTCTTCTCTGTTATCTGACAGATTTTGTAATGATACTGACCTGCATTTCTGACATTCATGATAATTTCCATAGCTATATTGCCTTTCATGTTCCAGACATATCGCCGATTGCTGCTGCCATCAGGCATTGGTGCATCTGACTGATCTGTTAGCAAAGCATACATAAATTCATCCGAAGCATCCGTATTTTTGTTGTCAAATACCTGTTCCACTGGTATTTTCACTGTAGTATCAGTATCAGCTGCAAAGACTGGTATCTGTGTGCTCAGGAAAAGAATCATGGTCAGGAACAAAATGCTGACTTTTTTTAACTCAATTCTTTTCATGTTTTTTCCTTCCCTTCTTTCCTATTTGTCTATTCAACAGTAGTAAGACTATAATAATCAGAATCATCCAAATGATAACTGGAACATTCGTAATCATATCTTTTAATTGATCAATTCCCACGCCAAGATTCTTTGCTTTTTCTTTTTGCGGATAAACCTGGTCTGTCAGCCTTCCCACTAATACATTTCTTCCATTTGTCATATCAGATGTACATGTGGTCAACAAAACCAGATGATCATCTTCTGTAATGTTCAACTCTCGTTTATATAAAGCATTGTTTATTATTTCCATCAGATACGCTTGCTTTGCCTCTGATGTGTCTGGGCACACATTGAAAATCGTTTCATTATAGGCATCTACCTGCATCAATGCATAGAATTCGATTCCATGATCTTTTCCGTCAAAGAAAAGATTTCCATACGGATGCTCATCAAAATATGTCTCATCCGTAAAATTACCGATATCACCGAACATCTTTTCCTTTTCCATGTGATGACCATAAATAATATTGTTAAAATCTGAAAAGTCTGGCTTATTACCACAATGCAAAAAGATAGCTCCACTTAAAGAATATTTTCCTTCTGCATCTGTATTCATATAAGTATCATCATCATCTGTATGTAACAGAGGATAATTGATATTGGTATCGTTAACCCGGATCCAGCCAATCACATCCGGATTAATTTTCTGTAATCCTTTAAATGATTTTGTATGTTTTTCTGTTGGAATATAGGTTTCATAGTTTTTCGCATCTGCCGCCTGATAAACCTGGTTTGAATCCCATAACATATAGCATGACAGGAACATTGTCATAAGAACCAGCAACAATGCTATCAGATTTACCATATGATTGATTCCATTCACTATGAACTTTGCTATTTTTTTCATATGAAATATTCCTGCTTTTCTTCTTGATTTAGAAAAAGGGAATGCGGCGGAGCAACGCCGCACACATTCCCTTTCCCAGTTCATTTATAAAATTATTTCTGTAATCTTCTGCATAAAATTATTTCTGTAATCTTCTGCGTTTGAAAGCAACGAATGCCATCAGTGCTGCACCGCAAAGAGCGATCATCAGAACATATGGAAGAGTGTTCATGATAATACCAGTTACAGGTACATCGTTGTATGTATTGGTTACATCAACGGTATTCTGTTTCTGACCTAATTTTTCATTATTTACCGCTGTAAGTTCTGCATTATATTTTGTAGCACTAACAGGAGTCAACTGAGTACCATTGATAGTAATCTCTGCACTACCTTTATAGTTTTTAGTTGCAGACTCTTTTACAGTAATTGTTGTTCCTACTGGAACACCAGTGAACTTCATGTTTTTATTTGCTTTCAAACGGAATGTGTATGTTCCGTCCTTAGCAAGTGTAACAGGCTCTCCATTAGCATCCTTGATTCCGCCAAGTGTGTTTGCATCTGTTCCAGTTGGGAATGCAAATGTTGCTGTGAAAACGAACGTATCTTTAGAAGTTTCTGTTGTACCATTTGCATTAACAATCTTTTTAGACACATTCAAAGAGCCAAACTGACTATAAGTCGGATCTGGATCTGTAGGATCTGTACCTGTACCAGCTTCCTGTACATAAGTGTTAGTAAAGTTGAAACTATTAGTATTGGTATTTCCAATATCTACTTTACCAGTTGCTGGCTGACCTGCATCATCTTTCACTTTATTTACAACGATATTAGAAATTTCTGTACCAGTTGCACCATCTGTAACATATACATCCATTGTATACTCAGCCCCTGACATGATCATTTTTTCATGCTCACCGTTGACTACTGCTGGATCTACTGCCGGTGTCTCTGTTACAGTATACTCATACTTTCCTGCTTCTGTATATGTCGGAAATTTAATCTGACCTCTCTCAGAAGTTGTTCCTATTTTAGTATCGTCAAATGTTATCTCCGGCATCTCAACTGGCGCATTCGTTGTAATAATACCAGTTCCCGCTTTAACCTGCTCTGCTGTAAAGCTAAATTTTTCTGCCTTTCCGACCTCTGTATTGTAGGTCTTAGTAATCCATGCCTTCGTTGTCTTGCCCTCATCTGTCGCAAATGTTGGCATTGCCATTCCCATTGTCATGGCACCGGCTACAACAACTGCGAGCACTTTTTTGAACATTTTATTCATGCACATAGTGATTCCTCCCTTATAGATAATAATATTGTTTTTTATTTGATTAACGGAGGAGGGGATTAGAGTCCTCTGGTCCGAATAACCGCAATCGCTTTTCCTTTGACGTCTTTAACATTGATACAACCATAAATTCTGCCATCTGACGCTTTCGGTCTGTTATCACCCAGTAAAAATATCTGACCTTCGCCAACTGTAATTGGGAAGTCTACTCCATTTTGAAACTGTGTGGTATCAAAATAGATGTCCTGTGAAATCTGCGTAGCACCATTGATCATCAACCCATCTTTTGTAATGTCCACAGTATCGCCGGCTACTGCCACAACTCTGCCTGTGGTGATTCTGTCATCTTTCTTGAATACTGCAATATCACCAGATACAAAATTCTTATCCAGGCGATAATACATGACCAGGTCACCATCTTTAATTGCCGGTTTCATAGATACATCATTGATTCTTGCAATTCCATACAGGAATGTAAAAATAAGAATGATTGCAAAAATAATAATCACAATCTTCAAAAGCAACTGAATGATATCCTGTGCAAGTGATGGTTCCTGTATTGCTTTTTTTTCTGTCTTAATATCAACTTGTTTTTTCATCATTCACGCTTCCATATTCAAACTTAGATATTCAAGGTTTCCGTTTAAACGAGTACATTGTAATCCTTTTCTTTAAAAATAGTAATGTCAGAAAGCGGAAATCTTTTTGAGAAATTTTTGTAAAAAGTGTTTCGCCACATTTATATAATTTTCAAAATCAATAAAAAAGAAACCATGCCTTAACACGATTTCTCTTTCTTTTTCTATTCTATTTCTTTTAACATTTTATAAATAATCAGACCATTACTGACTGCCAGCACTTCATTTGCATTGTCAAAATTAATTCCGGAAATTTGTTTTATTTTTTCAAGCCTGTAAGACATCGTTCTATAATGAACAAACATTGCGCCTGCAGTTTTTCTGATACTTTGATTATTGCTAAGAAACATCTGCAAAGTCGGAATCAATTCGCCTTTATGTTCATCATCATATTCATATAATTTCTTTAATGTTTCCGGAATGTATCTTTCCAATTTCGTCATATCATCAATTTCACCGAATATCTGGAAAAATCCAAGATTCGAATAATGTACGACCGACTTATTCTTATCGCCGGTCACCAGACGCACAATCTCAATATACTTAATCGCCTGACTGGCTTCGTGATAAGATTCTTTCAACCTCTGATATCCTTTCACACTTTTTCCTATGCCAATCTGAAAGTCTATAGCCTTCTTTCTATGTAGGATGATTTGCTGGATAACCGCCTCTATTTCTTCCATCTCTTTCTGATATTCCAGTTCTGTCTGATTAGAATCTACCTGTTGAATCATAACAATCTGATCCATATTTCTGTAAATAAGCGCATCCGGCAAAAGTTGCATCTATTCACCCTCTATAACACCTACTTCGTGAAGCTGTTCTTTTGTATATTTTCTTTGTACATTTTTTATGATGGTATGAAAATCAACAACCCTGTAAGTATCGTTTTCTTTCATTCCGAGCTGTGCTGCCGCTTCAGCCATTTCCTTCGGGCTCAGTAATCCATTCAGAATATTATGGATAATATCTCTCTGATACTTCTTTTTCAATTCGTTCTGTGCAAATTCACTCAAGAATTCATACTGCAAGTTAATAATCGCATTTTCAATTGCCATATAATCAAGTTCTGTCAGTTCTCTATTTTCTTCTGTTATGGTTATGTAGCCTTCCACCTCGTTCAATATACCGATTTTCGCTACATATTGAACGCAGTTTCCCTTCATCTGCTTCATATACTGAAAGTTTGTAATAATGTTAGGTTTATACGGCTGAATTTCGTCTGATAATATTAACTTTGAGTCGTCTGTGTTTGTTGAAGTCAAGCAATTAAGATTACTGTAATACAATGCAACAGGATTACCAATCATGGTACTTAAAAATTCGATAATATCTCTTGCTGTATTGCTTGATCCATTATTTTTCAAAGTAAATGTATTAAAATTATCATGTGTAATTTTAAAATATTTTAATCGTGCTGTTTCTTTATCGAATACCTGCGTCATAACATGGCGGATAATTCCCCAACAATATAAATCTTCCGGAATCTCAACCAGTGGAATCTCATATTTTTCACAGTGTTTTTCTAATAACTTCAATCGCTTTCCTGTTGGATCATCCTCTTCTCTCTTTTTCACAATGAAACCACTAATATCACTTTTTACCAAATCCTCAAAATGCTGCTCTACTTCCCGGTCACTGCATGATAAATATACCTGAAAGTTGGTTATAAGCATCTCTCCACCTGTCAGGTATTGTTCCATATCTTCAAATTCTATGATTCGAATGCCTTTTACTTCCCGATCCAGACCTTTTTCACCACAAAGCAGCTTCATTTTAGGGAATTGTTCTGATTCAAGTAATTTTCTTACAGTATATGCCATCGTTACTCCTTCCTTATCCATCGCTGTTATGTTGTTCACATTACATAGTTCCTCTCTAGTTTTGGGTTATCAGTGCCCTAATTAAGTACCGTTCCCAGTAAACCAGCTATAGTCTTTGCAATTTTCATTGCTTAAATTTCACTTTTGGAAGAAATAAATAACCTGTAGAAATAAGTTAAAACGGATTAGTAGAGACACTTTACAACATAACAGATATTATGTTGTACATTCCAATATTTCCTGTTCGACAATCTTATCCAGCTTCTTTTGGAACACTGTTTCTGTAGTTGCTGTATATATTCCCGTTACATTGATGCTGATATGTCCAAGTAAATCTGCAAGACCTGTAATATCTTTTGTTACTTTATAATAAATCCTTGCAAATAGATGTCGAAAATTATGCGGGAATATTTTTGATTCTGCTACTCCTGCCTTTTCTTTTAATCGTTTCATTTCTTTCCAAATATTGCTTCTATCTTTGAACTTCCCATTTTTAGTAACAAATATCCATCCTTCTGCTATTTGGTTATTATGACAATAGGAAAGAAGTTTCTTTTATAATATCTTCGGCAGAAAAATCCTTTCTATATTTTCCTTTATTATAAATCTCTATCTTTCCTACCTTTACACGCTCCACTGTAAAATATTTTATTTCACTGATCCGGATTCCTGTGCAAGCTATTGTTTCAATACACAGGGCAAGCTGTTTTCTTTTCCTTCCGCTATAGCTGTTACAATCAATTTCCTACATTCTTTTTCTGTCAATTCTTTCTGATCTTGCAAAAAAGGCTGCTTCTGCACTTTTATTCTTTTCACTTTCAGATTTCCTAGATCCAAAAATTCCAGGAACTGATTCAATGCGGCAAGCATCGAATTAACACTATTAACAGCATAATTTTGGACAAGCCAATCTTTATATTGCAACAATACTTTTTTATTGATCCGCTTAGCATCTGCCAAATAAGAAAATAATTTTTTATATCTGCCATATATTTCTTTACAGTTACTCTTACGTTTTCTCTTTAATATAAATAATCAGCAAATTCTTTTATCGCTCTTTCTGATACCAATATTGAAAAATCCATTTGTTCCATAATCACAATCCTCCTGAGAATCCATTTTCTTTCATTATAGCTGTTCGCTTTTTCGTATTCCCATACATTACTTTTCTATTTGTTATGCATTCACAAATTTTCAATATTTATTTTTGATTATATATCGTATTGTTGATTTTAGTCAACAGTAGACGCTTATTTTTATCATCCATTGTCCATTGTGAATATAATTTAACAATACGAGAGGAGATGTTTTATGCCAATGTCTGATAACGAATTATGTTTAAAGGAAATTGGAAAAAGAATTATGGATCGTCGAAAAAAGCTGGGACTCACTCAAGAAGCACTTGCAGAAAAAGGTGATGTCACTACCCAGTTTGTTTCTTATGCGGAATCAGGAAAACGGGCAATGAGACCTGAAAATCTGTTAAAAATCTCCTCTGCTTTAGAAGTAAGTGCCGACTATTTGCTCACTGGTGAAATTATTGATAAGGATCTGTTGATTTTCTCAGATAAGCTCCGCAAGCTCACACCATCACAGGTACGCACAGTTGAAGCTATTATAGACGAATGTAACAATCTATTTAATCAAAAATACCTCTTCTCTCTCGTCAAAAAAGGAATGAAAGCTTATCAAAACAGTATGAGGTGTTTCTTTTTTACAATTATAGCAAAACACAAAAAAAGGATAGAAACTGTGACGAACAAATAACTTCTATAAGTTTCGTAAACAGCAAAAGACGGACCGCGGTCCGCCTAGTTATAAGTTCGAAGCAGAAGGAACATTTGGAAATCCACCTTGTCGCTATGGGGCATAATATAAGGAAATATTAGAAACAGAAAAAAAACAGGTGAAACAAATCAAGAAAAGGTTTAAGGGCAAGAAAAAAACTCTGTATTAAATACAGAGTTTAGTAAGTCTGACCTTCAGCAGTCTTGATATCTTCCTGGTTTTCACCAATAGCTTTAACAGCTGCTTCAATACCTGTCACAATCTGTTCAAGACTTAATGATGGAGCGATTGGTTTACGGTTAATAACCTGGCTAGTGATGAATGGAACATGCATGAATCCACCACGAACATCTGGATATTTATTTGCAAGTGTATAAAGTACACCATACATTAAATGGTTACATACATAAGTACCAGCAGTATTAGAAACACTTGCAGGAACACCTGCTTTACGAATTTCTTCAGCCATTGCCTTAATTGGTAATGTAGCGAAATAAGCAGTTTCTCCATCTTCGAATACTGGACCATCTAAAGGCTGATTTCCTTCATTATCAGGAATACGTGCATCATTGATATTGATTGCGACACGTTCTGGGTTTAAATCAAAACGTCCCCCAGCCTGTCCAATACATAATACAGCATCTGGTTTTTCTTTTTCAATTGCAGCAGCTACTGTATCGATAGATTTGTAGAATACTGTAGGAACCATAAGTTTTACAACTTCTACATCTCCTACCTGATCAGAAACTCTTTTAACAGCTTCCCAGGCAGGATTGATTGGTTCGCCACCAAATGGGTCGAACCCAGTTAATAATAATTTCATTTAAAAGCCTCCTTAGAATGCTAAAACGTACATTAAGATAATATGAATTACTAACATAATTAATGCAACTGGAACCTGAGTCATAATAATTCTGTATTTATTCTTAGTTTCCAGCAATGCAGCAGGCATGATATTGAAGTTTGCAGCCATAGGAGTCATTAATGTACCACAGTAACCTGCAGTTAAACCTAAAGCACCAACAACAATAGCATTTGCGCCCTGTGCAATTAAGAATGGATAACCGATACCTACTGTAATAACAGCGAAAGCAGCGAAACCATTACCCATGATCATTGTAAATAATGCCATACCTACACAATAGAAGATAACTGCAATTAAGTGATTTCCTTCAGGGATAAGTGCACCTACACCAGCAGCGATAACAGCACCTACACCAGCTGCAGTAAATAATGAACCTAATGCAGATAATACCTGAGGTAAGATACCTGTAGAGCCAACATTATCATTTAATCTGACACCATCTTTGAAAGGTGTAGATAGTTTTGGTTTAAAGATAATATATGCAACGATTAATGCAGCAGCAGCACTAATACCAATCGCATTGTTTGCACCAAGATTTGGTAAGAAAGTTGCAACTAATACGGCAACAAGAGCTAAGCATACTGGTGGGATAAATGATTTATATCCGTATTTATCTGCATTATCACGAGTTTCCTTAGCAGTTGGGATATGTCTTGCAGCTGGTTTTACTAAACCTAAACCAGATAATACAGCAAGAAGAACAACGATTAAACCAGTAATCCAAGTTGGAATATATGGTCCAACCATAAATGTAACAGCAATTAGGAACCAGAAAATAGCAGTAGTTACCGGCTTTTCACAGTCTTTATTAGTTAAGGCATTAAACCCTGTTGCAGCAAAGATTGCACCAATGACGCAGTAGAATACTTCTGCGATAATTGTGGCTGTATTCCATTCAATTTGTAACATTGTTATTTGCCTCCTTTTCCATATTTCTTATTAAGTTTCTTATCGAACCATAAAGCATAAGCTCCACCAACAATAACAGAAATAACTGCAATTGGAATAGACCATAATGCGATTTGGTTAGCAGTAACAACCTGGTCAATACCATGTGACTTAAATAATTCGTTTAAAGTTGCAACAATAAGTAATGTTCCTGAAGCACCCATGAAACAGTTCTGCGCAAAGAAGTTACCATAGTTTTCAGTAGCTGCAGCCATACCTTTGATCTGATCTTCTGTATCTTCATCAATATCACCATATTTCGCAATCGCAGCAGCCTGAGCCATTGGATTGATTAATGGACGGATGAACTGTGGATGACCACCAATTCTTAATGAGAATGCAGACGCAACAGTACGCACACCTTCCCAGATCACTAATAAGCGACCTGTAGTAGCATTCTTAATACCCTTAATCAAGTCTACCGCTTTATCACGTAAACCCATACGTTCACATAGACCTACAACTGGTAAAGTTAAAATAAATAAAGTTGCTGTACGGTTAGTTAAAAAGGCTGTACCTAGTGTATTTAAAATGTCCATGATAGACATACCACTGATTAAACCTGTTACTAAACCAGCAACAACAACTGTTGCAAGAGTATCGAATTTCATTACAAACCCAATAACGACAATTACGATACCGATAAGTTTAATAGCATCATTCATATGTTTTTCCTCTTTCTTCGTAATATGATAAAATAATTATACCAATAAATGTCGCTATATGCAAATTGATAAGCACAAGATTTCATTAAAATACAAATTGACCACCCTTACATTTTACTATATTTGAACAAATAAAAAGAGGAGTACTATAATACTCCCCATTCAATCGGCTGGATAGCCTTGGCATGTCCATCTTTCATGATAACTTTATCATCTACAATAATAGTTGGATTATGTGTCACTAAATCAAAATGTCCACGCGCATTATGACTGCCTCCTAAAGCAAGATTTCTACCAAAACCAATATGGAATGTGCCAAAAGCTGATTCATCTTCAATATAGCTGGCTCCACGACACTTAGATATTGTATTTAAACCTATTCCAAATTCTGCGGCACAATACATTTCTAAATCATCAAATGATTCTAAATATTCCTGTAACTTACGTCCATCTTCTGTATCTTCGATATAAGTAATATAACCATTCTCTATTTTTATTTCTACAGGTTTATCCACTATTCCTATATACCCCATTGATCCATCTAATATAAGTGTACCATTTGTATGATATTCAACTGGTGGTATATAGATTTCAAAGCTCGAAGAAGAACATTTTCCTACTTCCCACAGAGAGCCATGGAAAATACCCGGAAAACGATCTGTGATATCAAAGGTGAGGTCTGTACCACGTTTAGTCGTAACATGTATTGTTTTCGCATCACGTAATTCCCAGAACATCGGCATTCCAAGCATTGTGGCTTCATCAGGATCCATTTTTAAGAATTCCTGTTCAAATAATGATTCACCATTATTTGTAGACATGGGCATGGATAAGAACTGTGCGCCACGTGAAAGTGCATAGTTCACTGCATCTGTTGTAATAAATGAATAATTCGTTGCACCTACTATCGCATCTGCTTTGGCCATTTCCCATTTTAAAGCATCTATACTTTTACCATTTTGTATTTCATGTGATTTTAATTGAACAACCTTACAATTAGCACCCACATGATTACATGCTTTTAAGAAGGCATCTGCTTCTTTAAGTTTTGTTTCATCTGTCACAAAATATACTAAATTATCTTTTGTAAGATGGAGCCAGTCTTCTACAACTATTCTCGCTCCTTCATTTATATTCATGTAAAATCAACCTCCAATGACCATTATATATAAAATTAAGATCTCTTGCGATACATATGATATAAAAATACTTAACAACATATATTGCAGTTCAAACAGATACGACTCCTTCTACTCTTGTACGTATCGCAAAGAAGCTAGGTTATTCAGTAAGTTTAGAAGACTTGGTGTAGATGCAAGAACCTATACAAATGAACACCTATTACCAGAAGTACTCAATAATAAGAGAAAAGTCTTATAAGAAAAACTGGCGCAATTAACAGAATTCCGCCAGTTCAGTAATACTAATCTTAAGAATGAAGAATAGAGTCTCCATTTGTTTCAATGATTTCTTTATATTCTTCATAAGAATCTTTTAGTTTTCTTTCAAGTGTTCCATGTCCATCATTAAAACGATCAACATAGACAAAACCATAACGCTTCTTCATTTCTCCAGTACCTGCAGAAACAACATCAATAGGTCCCCAATATAAATAACCCATGCATTCAACACCATCTAGAATGGCTTCATGAACATACTTTAAATGTTCCTTAATATAGTACATTCTATATTCATCATGAATATGTCCTGTTTCATCTAGATTTTCATCTAATCCAATACCATTTTCTACAATAAAGAGTGGTAAATGATAACGATCATATAAGATATTCATAACATAACGAATACCTTTTGGATCAACTGGCCAGCACCAAGGTTCTGGTGAACATTCCTTTACAAATGGATTAGCACGTCCTTTTAATCCACCTGTATTACCATCTATTCCAACAGACTGATCATATGTACTAGAACGATAATAACTAAATGAGAAGAATGCGACCGTATTTTCTTTTATTAACTGTAATTCATCTTCTCTCATTTCAGGTGCACAGTCATGTTCTCTCCATACACGTTTTACATAACCAGGAATTTCTCCCAAACAGAAGACATCACCAAAATAGAAATTATTTAATCTTACTGTATTATATGCCCCAAAGACATTATCAGGATTACAGTCATATGGATATGTTGCAACAGATGAACATGTTAACATACATCCTACTTGTGCATCTTTATCAATCTCACGGCATAGTTTAACTGTCCAAGCATTAGCTACACAGATATTATAGTAAGCAAGCCACTTATCTTTTTCAGTTGTTGAACCAATAGGATCACTTGGATCTTTTGGATTATCAATAGTGAGTACTCCACCAGCAACTAGTGGGTTAATCATCATATTATTGACTTCATTAAAAGTAAGCCAGTATTTTACTTTACCCTTATATCTCTTAAATACTGTAGTGACATAACGTTTCCAGAAGTCAATGAGTTTACGATTACTCCATCCTCCATATTCAGTAATAAGATGTAGAGGTGTTTCATAATGACTTAATGTGATCACTGGTTCCATACCCAATTCCAACATTGTTTCAATCATATCATCATAGAAAGCTAAACCTTTTTCATTAGGTGTTTCTTCATCCCCATTAGGGAAGATTCTACCCCAGGCAATAGATGTTCTAAAGCAGTTAAAGCCCATACCAGACATTAACTTTAAGTCTTCTTTATATCTATGATAGAAGTCAATGGCTTCATGACTTAAGTATGCTTTATTTGGATCTAAGCACATTTCATATTTCTTTGTTTCTTCATTCCATTTAATACCAGGATCCTTAGAACCAATACCCACCATCACATCAGTGACATTAGGTTCTTTACCATCTTCTAGCCAGGCTCCTTCACATTGATTGGCAGCAACAGCGCCACCCCATAAAAAATTTTTTGGAAAACTCATATTCTTTTCCCTCCTATGATTCTATTCTAATCCAAAATAAGAAAAAATATGTTGTTCTTCCTATTTGTGAAAGACATTTCCTAGATATGAAAATATACTGTATCTCTTAATAAAAGTGTTAATATAGGATATTTAAAAGGGCTATATGCATCATGCATATAGCCTCAACTATTATTTAATAATCTTGAAATAGTGACCTGGTTCAATCATGTCTAAGAACATCATTTCTTCTTCTTTTACATGACCACAAAGGTTTCTTTCACCATCATTTGGAATATCTCTTAATGCGATTTCTAATTCACCACGATAGTGAGCTAAATTATCATTAACGATTAATACATCACCACGATGGAACATCTTCTGTTCTGTTTCACGATGTGGGATACTTTCATTCTTATACTTTACTCTGCTTCCAGATGAACGTAAGAAGAATGAAGAATGATCATAACGGTCCCAATGTGGATAGTAATCATAAATGATTTCCTTTTCTACATCTGATAAACCTTCTACTTCATCAATCTTGAAGCAGATGTTCTGGTAATCAACTTCTGATAAAGCTTTTAATTCTTCTTCTGAAGCATAAGCATTACCAATGATAATATCATCAACATCTCCAGTTGCAAGCATTAAACGAGCCTGTAAATCAATTGGAAGACCTCTTAAGATTTCTACTGTTGGTAATCCACAGAATACATTCCAAGGACCATGTGTATGTGGCTGGTTACTTGATACGAATGCAGCTGTATGAAGATTTAATGATTTCCAATAAGCATTGAAGTTAACGAAATAGTTCCAGTCTAAACCAGAATATCTTTCCGGGAAGAAGTTATGACAGATAATAACCTGATCCTTGTTTCCTCCCTGTTCTAATAATAATTCAACACCCTGGTCCATAGAACCGTTGAATTCAATCTGAATATTATAAGGGTTTCTAGTAACCTGGATATCTCCTGTAGTACCAAATGAACCATCTAAACGGATGATATCTACACCCATATCATGGAATGGTTTTAAATCACTATAAGTAGCTCCTAAATGTTTAAATACTTCTGGGTTAGTATCTACTGCAACAACATAACCTAAAGAATGTGCCTTATCCATGAATTCTCCAAAGTCCTTCATGATCTTTTCTTTTGGATCATTCACTGATAATAAACAAGTAAAGATTCTTGAGAAGCCATACTTAGCAGCAAGTTCTAAGTAATCATAAACTTCTTTCTGAGTTGATTTTTCAGGATAAACTGAAATTCCTAAGCGATGCATAATAAATCCTCCTATTTTTATTTTCCGATAACATTATATCATTTATACCAACAAAAACAATATGTATTTTACGTGGTATAAATACGCTCTATCTATATTATACAATAGTTTATTTGCATTGCGCTAAATTTCATTATTTTGCACATGCTTTCTATTTGATATATAATGAGCATAATAAGGAGGGCTTCTATGACACTCAATAATATATTAGCGTTCTGTGTGACATTCATTATATCTGTCATCCTAACCCCTTTTATCGTTAAAATCACAAAAGAAATGGGTATAATAGCCCATACAAATAATAGAACTGTACATCATGGTATTATTCCTCGTACAGGCGGATATGCCATCTATGTGGCATTCCTTATAGGGGCAATGGTATTCCTTAAAACAGATAATCAGATCAACTCTATATTAATAGGTGGTTTGATTGTTTTCTTATTTGGTTTATATGATGATATTCATGACCTTCCTCCAAAGATGAAGGTTCTTGGACAGGTCGCTGCAGCACTTATAGTCATATTTTATGGTGGTATATCTTTAAAGGGATTTACTATTCCTTATATACCTACTATTCTTTCTTATTCTATTGCCTTAATAGTCACTCTAGGATGGATTGTAGGTATTACCAATGCAGTAAACCTCATTGATGGGTTAGATGGTTTATGTGGTGGAATATCCATGATTGTATTGATCACTACAGGACTCATTTCTATCCATTATGGACGTACAGATATCACTTCATTAACACTCTTACTTGCAGGATCCATTGGAGGATTCTTAGTATTTAACTTCCATCCCGCAAAAATATTTATGGGTGACTGTGGGGCTTTATTTATTGGCTTCATGTTATCTGTGATTTCTTTATTAGGTTTTGGTTTTAAGACCTCTACATTCTTTACTTTAGGGGCACCTATTGTAGTACTCGCAGTACCTATCATGGATACACTCATTGCGATTATTAGACGTAAGGTTCATCATCAACGCTTTGATGAAGCAGATAAAGGACATTTACATCATAAATTGATGTTCTCACTAGAACTAGGTCAGACTAAGAGTGTTCTTATTTTATATATCGCGACTGCATTATTCTCTATCTGCTCATTTATCCATATATATAGTGTGACTGCATCTATTCTATTGTTCGCATTATTACTCCTAGTATTTGAGATATTCGTGGAATATACCAATATGATTTCACGTAAATATAAACCAATTCTTACAATTCTCAATATATTCTTAAAAAGAGATGATTTACCAAAGATCAAAGAATCTAAGACATATTTAATGATAGCAAAAAGACATCATGTGAAATATATTCTTATTGGGTTCTTATGTGCTGTGATTGCAGTAAGTGGCGTCCTTGTTTATCATAATCATAATGATAAGAAGCCTGTCGTTAATACTCCAGTCATTACTTATGAGATGCCAAATCATCCTACTTCTTTAATGAAATCAGTGCATGAAGATATCAATGCATCTCATACTAAGAGAAATACATGTCAAAATGTTGCTGCATTATTTGCGATTGATTTCTTTACTATCTCTAATAAGAAGAAAGATGAGATTGGTGGTGCGCAGTATTTCTATAGTGATCGTTTAGATAACTTTAAAGAGTTTGCAAAGTCTAGCTATTATGCAAATGTGAATGATATGATTGCGAATAAAACAAATCTTGATGAAGTCACAACATATGAAGTGAACTATACAAGATCATCCGATGTCACATTAAGTGGTTTAGAGGATTATGAATATACGGATGTTGGATTAGAAATTACATTTAATAAAAAGAATTTCTACTACAACTATCAAACAATTAATATTAAAGTAACTCTTATAGAAAAGAATAACCGTTTTAGTATTGTATCCCTTGACTTCAACAATGGTGCGAACGAATAAAGGTGTTGTAATCAATATATTTTTATGATATTATTTATTCGCTAATGTAGAAAAAGTCTAAAAGAGAAGGAGGCAGGAAAAATGTTAGAAGTACTTTTGATCATTGTTTCTATAGCCCTAATTATTGTGTGTCTTTTACAAACGGGAAAAACTGATGGTATTGTTAATGCATTAACTGGCCAGAGCTCTAATCTTTTTGCACAGCAAAAAGAAAGAGGTGTGGATTTAGTTCTTACACGTATTACTGTGGGACTAGGTATTGCATTCTTTGTTATCGCAATTCTTATTAAAATGGCAGGATAATAATAGAGGGGCACTTATGAGTGCCTCTTTTCTTTTGTTGGAGGTGAATATATGAAAGAAGATGTTTTAGAATTATTAAAGAATAAAGACTTAAAGGATAGAAGAATAGATGCTCTTGCGAGTGCACTACATTATGATTCTACTGAAGAATATATCGCATTTGTAAAGCTTATGAATAAATTAGAAGAGGATGGTGAAGTGATTAGAGATAATCATAATAACTATCATTTAATAGATGATTTCCATTATTTAAAAGGTGTTTTGAGTTTAAATAAAAAGGGATTTGGTTTTGTAAAAGTTGATGAAGAGACTGAATACTATATTAATAGTAAGAACCTCAATGGTGCTTTTGATCAGGATGAGGTTATGATTGAAACAACTGTCTATAGAGGAAAACCTGAAGGACGTGTTGTAAAGATCATTAAGCGTGGTATGACTCGACTTGTTGGATTAGTCAGAAAAGGCAGAAGAGAACTCATCATCATGCCTGATGATCCTAAGTTTACTGATTGGATTTATGTAGATGAAGCCCATGCACATGGAGCTATGCCTGGACATAAGGTTGTTGTAGAGATTAAGAAGTACGAGCCTTATTTAAAGGGTGATATTGTTAAGATTATTGGTCATAAAAATGATCCTGGTGTAGATATCTTATCTGTTGTGAATAAGTATGATGTAGATATTGATTTTCCACAGGCAGTCTATGATGAGATTGAGTCTATTCCTCAGTCTATTGATCCAAGTGACATTCCTAATAGATTAGATATTAGAGATTGGCAGATTGTGACTATTGATGGTGATGATGCCAAGGATTTAGATGATGCGATTTCTTTAAAGAAATTAGATAATGGGAATTATCAGTTAGGTGTTCATATTGCGGATGTTTCATTCTATGTGAATGAAGGAACTGAATTAAATAAGGAAGCGATTAGAAGAGGGACTTCTATTTATCTTGTAGATAGAGTGATTCCTATGCTGCCTCATAAGTTATCTAATGGGATCTGTTCACTTAATGAAGGTGTGGACCGTTATGCAATTAGCTGTATTATGGAAATCAATGATAAGGGTCAGGTTGTAGATCATAATATCTACCCTACTGTTATTAGAAGTTCTCATCGTATGACATACAATAATGTGAATGCAATTCTTGCAGGTCATAAAGGTCTAAAGAAGAAATACAGTGATGCTGTTGAGTTATTCTTTAATATGAAAGAATTAGCTGCTATCTTAAGAAAGAAGAGAGATCGTCGTGGTGCGATTGACTTTGATGTAGATGAGGCAAAGGTTCTTGTAGATGATAAAGGACGTGCTGTAGATGTTGTCTTAAGAAATCGTGGTGAGAGTGATCATATTATTGAAGAGTTCATGTTATGTGCAAATGAAACAGTGGCTGAACACTTTAAATGGATGGATGTACCTTTCATCTATCGTATACATGAGTATCCTAAAAAAGAGAAGTTACAACAATTTGTTTCCATTGCGAAGCCTTTGGGTTATACTATTCATGGGTCTCTTGAAAAGATCAACCCTCATGAATTAGCACGTATGATTGAAGAATCTAAGGGAACACCTGAGCATGATATTATTTCTACATTATTATTAAGATCAATGCAGAAAGCACGTTATGATGCTCAATGTCTTGGACACTTCGGTCTTGCGGATGAATTCTATACACACTTCACATCACCTATTAGACGTTATCCAGACTTATTGGTACATCGTTTGATTAGAACTTACTTATTCAAGAATGATTATTCTAAAATGAATGAGTTTGAAGAAATGATTCCAGTACTTGCTGAACAGTCTTCTAATCGTGAAAGAATTGCGATTGATATTGAACGTGAAGTCGAAGATATGAAGAAAGCTGAATTTATGTCTCATCATGTTGGTGAGGTATTTGATGGTTATATTTCTTCTATTACAAGTTTTGGATTCTTTGTATCACTTCCTAATACCATCGAAGGTCTTGTTCATATGACTTCCTTAACAGATGATTATTATGCTTATGATGAAAAGAATCTTATTCTTATCGGTGAACATACAGGACGTATGTTTAAGATGAGTGATCCAGTAAAGGTCAGAGTAACTGAAGCAAATAAGCTAGAAAAGACAATTGACTTCGAGCTTGTAAAAGCTGGAAGTCATAGAAAGAAAAAAAGAAAATTCCGTACAAGAAGGTAACATATATGAAAATCATCTCAAATAACAAAAAAGCATATCATGATTATTTTATCCTAGAAACTTTTGAAGCAGGTATTGAATTAAAAGGTACTGAAATCAAGTCTATTCGCAAAGGCAGTGCTAACCTTAAGGACTGTTTTGTAAGAATTAAAGACCATGAAGCTTTTATTGAGAATATGTATATTGCCCCTTATGAAAATGGAAATATCTTTAATCATGAACCTAGACGTATTAGAAAACTATTGCTTCATAAGAAAGAAATTAGTAAACTAGAGAAGAAGGTTCGTGAGGATGGTTTAACAATCGTTCCTACAAAGCTTTACTTCAATACCTCAAAAGCAAAGCTAGAAATAGCTCTTGCAAAAGGTAAGAAGCTTTATGACAAGCGTAATGATTTAAAAGAAAAAGATGCTAAGCGCGATATTGAGAAAGCTCTCAAACGCGCTTATTAATGGGGGCGTCTTGGATTCGACAGGGGTCAGTTTGAATCAGGCAGCAGTCGTTGACAAACGTTACATGCACAAACAAATATCTGGAAACAGAACAAATTACGCTTTCGCTTAATAGTCGACATAGACTTGCGAATGCAGACCTATCTGCGCTTACACCTTTAGAGTCTGTAACATAACCTGTAAGATAAGGAATATAGGATGTTCTGACTATATTCATGAAAATCAATTAGAAATCGGTATGCGAAAGATTGCTTATTGATCGTAACATACTTAAATTGATTCAATAAGATAAACTGTAGACACCTGATATGGAACGGCTTTTGGACGGGGGTTCGATTCCCCCCGCCTCCACCAAAATTAAGATTTAAAATGGATGTCATCAAAAAAACTGATGAAATCAACATTTTTTAAGATATTTTAAAGAATCAAAAAATAGCGATTTATGTGGGTGTCACTACCTAGAAATCGCTATTTTTTACTTTAAAGATGAGGTAAAATGGATGTAATGAAAGTAAAGATTGCAGATTATTTATGTTTGATGGAAATTATTATGAATATTACGGAGTGGCAAGGCCACTCCATACGGTAAAATAAGTCCATATGTTA
>ENA-ORRO01000507-ORRO01000507.1-human-gut-metagenome-genome-assembly--contig:-NODE-507-length-32900-cov-19.835348_pt1 | contig 32900 bp, 32 predicted proteins | sample MGYA00242176_ERZ509136 | MGnify/ENA primary metagenome ERZ509136 (study PRJEB26280, sample SAMEA2338644) | human gut metagenome | biome: human gut; feature: human-associated habitat; material: faeces...
ATGATCTTCGGTTAACATGCCTGGTGGGCTATCCACGGACTTCCGCACCTGAGCCATAAAATTCCGATTTTCATTTTGATAGTTTAAATGTTAATGGCTTTATCAAGCCGAAATGAAATATTGCAGAGATGACTATATCCATCAGCAAAAGTAACATCATGGCACTCCAGGAAGGAGCAAAACCAAGATAATCAAAAACGATTCTCATAGCAATAGCTTGAAACAAATACAGCTCGAAGGAAATATCAGATAAGAAGCGAACGCATCCTCTTATTTTAGGAAAACGCACATGATGGATAACAACCATAAGCATAGTACTGGTGAACACAGGATGAAATTCCTTAAAATTAATATACTTAGAGAAAAGAATCCAAAGAGTGAGCGCAGCAACAAACAATATAATAGAAATAACATTTGAACTCATTATATGCTTAATCACATCCTCATACCTTCTCCACAAAAGTCCTATTGCAATACCCAATGAACCGCCATACCAATAACGCGGCACGCCAAGAATGCCAAGAATCACGATATACGCTATACTTACACTGATGAAAACAAAAACAGCTGCAGATACTGGCAAATATTTAAATGCAAGATAGAACAGGCAATACCCCCCCCATTATGACAAATATAAACCATGAATAGGGCAACCACTTGTCAAAACTTTGTAAGGCGAAATAGTCATACATATTAGTATGTTGTACAAACATACACCAGCCCCAATATACAACAAGGGCTATAAGATATGGAATAGCTATTTTTGAGATTCTTTTTCTTATAAATCCTGTAAGATAAACCTTGCCTTTCAACATATAGGATGCCATCAATCCATACCCCGATATCAGAAAGAACCATGTGCAGACCGTCACGCCAGCTAACTTCATTGGTCCGAGATGTGGCACTCCCATACATGCACAATGATGTATTATTATCAAAAAGGGCAAGATGGCTTTGAGCCACACACTCTTTTCTTTTTCAAAATCATAAACTCGGCTCATCATATCTGCTTTGTATCTCTTGATGTTGTTGTCGTCTTCGGGTTAATCTCTCTTGCTGTTCATGTTGGCTCAAACACATGGCTATCAACATAAAATATACCATACCTCTACCAGAAAGATATGAGGTATCACCTATATTCTCGATGGCTAAGCACAAGAATGCCATAATTGCAATTTTATAATAACGTATATCAGAAATACTATTAATAGCCGACAAACGTCGTTTCCAAAAAGCCAAAAAGAAGAAAAGACCAAAAAATCCAAACTGTGCAAGACTTGGATAAAAAGAATCCGCATTGAAAGCTCCACGGTCAGACGGAGCCATTCCCCAAATATTAGCCAAATCATATTCATAGTATAAAGGCGAATAATAATCTTTGGCTGAAGCCGAAGTTCCGAAAGTACCAAGCCCCGATCCGAATGGAAAATAGTCCACAAAGACCTTCGGCATTGTTTTATACATCATCGGACGAGCCAGATTTTCATTACTCATACCCGAAACAAAATAACCATCAAATCGGCTCCATGCAAAGAAAAGACCTGCACACATCAGCAACAATGCAAACACAATACTCTTTTGTGAACCAATTTTTATCTTCTTCTTCAACAAGAAAACGACCCCAATGAAAGCAACACACTCACCTATGTATTTAAACTTTCCACAAAGCAATCCAAACAGCACGATGGCAGTAGCTATATAGCGATTCTTGCCTGTTTCCTTAGTAAAAAGGAAATATGTCATACCGGCACCTATAGAAAGGCTACCAAAAATCACATTTTCAGATCCCCATATAGTAGAACGCTTCCAGAACAAGTACCCCACCAAAGAAGCAAGAATAGAGAACAGCATCCATTTTCGTTGACGTTTTGTAAATTGAGGCATCAATATCAGCGTACAATAGAACACTGCATACGGTCTTACCTGTTGTTGAAAGTCGATGATAGCAGCCATAGGTACATTCACTTTTAGAATCAGCGAATAGACCAGATAGAAAAGTGCTACAAGAATAAAGACACGCACCTCTTTAAGAGGTTTATGGTTTACATAACGATGTCTCAACTTCACCGCGGTGAAAAGAATAAGAATCAGCGTCATAAACTCATCTACATAATCATTCACCAAGTCATAAAACGCAATACATAATGGGAAATAAAACACCCAAAACCACGCATAAAATCTTGCTATTGATTTCATAATCTCATTCACTAGTGTCCACTAAATAAATTTAAGACTTAATTCTCTTACAGTTTGTAACTTCTCGGCAGGTTCGCTTTTGCCGAGCAAATCTACGAGAGGGGTTCTGTCCAACAATGAGACAGATAAAATTCTTAACAAATCATACATTTCCATATTCAATTTCATTTTTCGTTCAACAATCGCAACCAAGCAATATGCAATGATTGCACTATACAATTGTATCTTTACAGCATTTTCGGTTGTGCCATAGAATTCCTTGACATGAAGATGTTGCTTCATCCATTTGAAGAACAACTCTACCCTCCAACGATATTTGTAAGCCAAGGCAATATCCTCTGCAGAGAGGATGGAGTTATTGGTATAAAACACAAAGGTTCTGTTTCCCTCCTTATCATAAAAGGTGATTCTTCTCATTGGGGAAGAGTATTGCTTTCGTGTTTTATATCCACTAAACTGTATCGTTTGATCAGCCATCACTCCCGTTATAGGGTTGTTATATTGTTTGTCTTCAATCACTGTATATGACATACGACGTTTCTCACGAACAACAAAGAACGCCTTTATCGTATTGATGATGGTGAGTTACTCCGTGTCCATATATGCTCTATCAAATATGTATAAAGCATCAGGCTCATAAGGTATCTCGTTCATTACCTTGGAATCATGTAAATCCGCATTGGTTATAAGAAAGAATGATGGTATGTCTGTCTTTACATCATATAAGGTATGCATCTTTACACCACCTTTGTCATGATGAAGTTTACTCCACCAAAACACATTTAGGCAAAGTGAGATGGTTGTTGAGTCAAAAGCATAGACATTACCTTCATAGAAGAAGTCTTTGTCAACTAATCCTATGCGTAAGTCTCTTGCGGTCTTGACCATATGATACGCCATGTCTTCAAATATTTTAGCCTCTCTTTGCTCATTAGCTTTGGAAAGATTTCTTCTGGTAACAGATGTGCCAAATCCAAGCCTGTTGAACTTGGTCTTATGCGCATTGAGCGTAGCTATCAAGTCTCGAAGACTCTCTCGATGGGTCAACTGAGCGAATATCATCACTAGCAAATGATTCCAACAAGTGAACTTCTTAACATATTTGTTTCCTTGATATTTTTTTACGAACCAATCGAACTGGTTTTTGGGAAGGAAATCACATATTTGACTGAATATATACTTACCTTGATTCATGAGTCTAAACTAACTTACAGATTGTAATTTTCTGCAAAGATAGTCATTTCTAACCCATAGAGTCATTTTTTGCTCGTATTTTGTCGCATATCAACCACTTACAACGATTGTTAATCGTTTTTAGTGGACACTAGTGAATCTCATTATTTTCTTTTTGTTTTTACTGCCATCACCTTCAACAACAAACTTTCTGGCAAAACTTTTTTTATCCACTCTTTAAAAGAAAAATGCTTATCTTGCCATGTGCCTGCATAATGGTGAATAGTTCGAGTATTGGGTCTCACATGAATACGTCCCGTTTTCAGATTAATTGGACAAAAATATTCTGCAGGGTAAATCCACATATCATCAACTTGCTGGATACCTTGTTGTTGTTTCAATCCCGCCTTCCGTAATACTTCTGTTGCAATATGCACTATTGTCAACTGTCCAATACCTCCAGGGATAAACTCAAAGTGACGCCCCTCATAATAATCAAGCATCTTTTTGATAATGCCGAGGCCTGGGGCCACCCCCATGCCGAGGCCTGGGTTGACGCTCGCTTCGCTCGCGTCTGCCTTCAACTGCGGTTTTGGATCCGTTTCAAATCCCATAAAGTTTCCCCTTTCTACTATATCATCAATAGGACGAATCACCTCGACATCCGTATCAAAGTAGATTCCTCCATATTGATAAAGAATCCAGAAACGGGCATAATCACTTACAAAGGCATATTTTTTTGCTTTATATGCCTCAGCAGTATAAGGAATGATATTCACATCAAAATTATCCTCATTCCACTCCTTTATTTCATAATCAGGCAAATACTTCTTCCAAGAAGCAATGCACTTCTGTGCAAGTTCAGGCAATGGTCCTCGCCCAAACCAGCAATAATGAATAATTTTTGGTATCATTATATGTATTTTTCGTAAAGAATTCAACTTATGAACAGAATTAATCCCACTGACGATAATAAGAAAATGACTGACCTAAATCTTGACTTAAAAAATCAGCAGCAGCTTTTGCTCCAATTTCTTCCAAATCAATGTCATCATATATATAATTTCCTATATGCAGCCAATATTTTCCATTGCCAGAAATAGTAGCAAGTTTTTCATTTAACAAAGCTTGAGTAATCTCTGATACTTCTGTTGTATAAACATATGCAGTGCCATAATTGAATTCAGGCGTTCTGTAGGCAGGATTATTTTTTAAGTAATTGGCAACAGCTTCATTTGAAACTTGATATGCTTTATTTATAGCATTAACAACTTTCAAACGAACCTCTTCAGAAACTTCAATATCAGTTTTTACAGGTATCTGCAAATATGGAATATCTTCAATTCTGACACTACTTCGATTTATGTTAGCCTTTGATAAAGATTCTAAAGACAGAACTTTTATGGATTGCAATAATGATTTGTTATAGGGTATGCCACACTCTCTTGTCCCAGAATCATACATCATCTTCAACTGTTCCAGTATATCTTTTTGTTCCTCATCAGATGTGACAATCACTACAATTTCACTAAATTGAAAACCATAATCTTCACTAAGCAAAAATGGCATACCATCAATACCAGCATTACCTCCTTTTAAAACCCACCTCCATTCACGCTCATGAGTCCAGTCTATAGGCTTGCTTCCACCTAAACGAGTATAAACGTAACGATACTGCTCTTCCAATCCAATTCCACATGATGAATCTAATGTTCTTAAACCATATCCGAAATAAGAGTCATTTTCATCTGTCTCCTTATGTAAAGAGGATAATCCATATATAACTTGACGAGCACCCGCTTGAAACAGCTCAGACTTTCTAAACGCTATGCCATAGTTACCCACATAACCAGACCACGCCCCTCTATCCTTAGCATATTCTATCAAAGCATAAAGTGGCATTTCCGTAAAGCAGACAGCAGAATATGGCCCATAAATAGTTGGGGTTAAATTCCTATACGACCAACCACTTCGAATGAATCCATCATGAAGTATTTTTTCTAAAACACCAAACGCTGGCTCATCTTCAGCTATTGGATATTCGTCATTTAAATATTTATCAGACAAATCAACAGGCTGTCTGTTCTTGTCAAAATAAGAAACCAAAGATATATCCTCACCACTTTCTTCTTTAAAAAGATTCGCCATTGCATACATATCGTCAGCAGACTTTCTGTCATGCACAAAATGTATTATCCAGTCAGATAAATCTATTCTATGATTCATAAAATTTGCCATTTTTATAGATTAAATGTCACTTATGCCTCTATCATCCCAATCATACAAGCGAAAATCTTTCTTCAATTGGCTAATCATATTCGCTGTTGTACCGGCCTTACTCGTCATATACACTGTGGGATACATAGAACCACCCTCACAACACTTTGATTCACATTTCGCTTTTGCTTCTCGATATTTTTTCCATTCTTCAAGATATGAGAAATCCCAAATGTCATTTTTATCTTTGTTTTTTAGATGTTCTATAATGTCCTCAAGTTGTTTCTCTGCCAGGTCAAACGATTGACTTGCATCCTCGTTCATAGCTACTTGTGTAAAATCAAAGTCCGGATACATAATATCATCAATTAAAAAGTCAGCAAATTGGACAAACAACTGTGAATCAGAAATCATCTGCATAATAAATTTATTATCCAAAGGCTTAGTTAGACCACCTTCATGGCAGAGTATATGTCTAATTTCAAAAATAATTTCTATAGATTTGAAAAAATACGATATATTCTTTCGGGCCTCTTCATCTGGCAAATCAACTTTCCCCTCATACTGCATTATTTTATCAATCAATTTATGTCTAAAATCAACTCCCAACAATTGTCCTAAATGTTCAAAGATTTGATTTACAGAACTACATGGAAAATGATATGACAAGTATTCTCCCAGTGAAATTTCATTGCTTTGAAATGCCTCAATTACGTCAAAGTCAAAAGTTAATCCCCTTAGAAACTTCACCTTCTTTAAGTTGACTCGATATTCTTTTTTATCGATTATATCCTTGTATATTTGTCGGAAATGTTCCTCCATGATGGATACAATTTTAATCGGTACATATTCTAAAAGTTCACTATCATGAATGTTCTCGTAAACTCTATCCAAACCTGTCAATAATACCAAACCAGAAACAATAGAGCTAGAACGCCTCAATGATGATTTAATATCTTCTATGTTCTTCATATCCTATTTACATTTGTACCCCAGCTTTTCTAATACTTCCATCATCTGATGGATTCTCTGTTTCCAATCACCATGTTTCAATGCCATCTCACGATTTTTATCCACGAGTTTCTGATACTCATCAATATGCTCAAGAATATCCAAGATTTGGTCGTTGGCATGATATAAATCCAAATGAACTACGGGATCATAGCCGATAATGTCAATTAACTCTTGAGGCGCACGTCCCAAGATGACAACTCCAGACAACATACATTCCCAATATCTCTGGGTTAAAGTATCAATACCTTCAGCCAGTTCTGGCTGATTATCCAAGCGAGTAAGTGCCAAGGTTATTTTAGAATCCGCTAATGCATCTGCCAGCTGTGCGCGAGTACTGAGACCTGTCTTCTCGTTTCTACTACTCAAAACTTTTATAGACTTGTCAAATCTTGATGAATTCAATATTCTGCTACATCTTCCAAATTCCAAGTAATCAATAGAACGCTCGGACAATTTCTTCCCAGCATGATAAAGTTCAGTTTCTATCGCCTCTGGTAAATGAAAAATATTCACCTGTGGGCATAATCTCCTCATTTTCTCGGCAGTCTGAGAAGAAGTAAAAAACGCAGTGTGCACTTGATGCTTTTTAAACCATCTTGCCATGCTGTCCACATATCTTGGCCAACAATCCCAAATCATAGGAATCACTTCATAACTCAAATAATCAGGAAATGTATCAAATCTAAGACTCGCTCCCTCAACAAATCTAAGGCGAGCTTCTTTAGAACTTTGCCTCAAAGATGGTAAGTCCAAGTGGTAGGCTATACGCTCATAATATTTCTCCAATGGACGTATTGAAGTGACCTTGCCTCCACACTCTTCCCATTTTTGATATACAGCAAGTTTAAAGTTGCTGTTATTTTGATATATAAATGGCTTTACTGCCTTAATTATTTTTCCCATGACATTTTTTATTAATAGTATTTATAGAGTCTATTAGCAGATGCTCTGATTTTTGCCTGATCGCATTCAATTTTTCTTCTTTTGATATAATAGTATCAGAATGAATCAAAGATGCAGAAACTTCTGATTTATAATATACCAACGAGTCCTTTTGGCTCAATGCATTAAGCAAAGTCTGCATTCTACCATCTTCAGACTCCGTATCCTGGACCACAGAAAACAAAGGTTTGTGGAATATAGTCGCAAATGCAGTTCCATGGAAAGATGTTGTTATTACAAAAGAGGCATTTTCCATGAGTTGAAGGAATTCTAATGGCCCATATAATCTAAACTATGTACTGACAATAACAATAAGCTCAATCTTCCTATATAGGCCAACATATGAGCAAACTTGTTGTTTTTAATTTGACTGCATAAATAATATATGACAGCGCAAGCTGACAGAGCTGCCAAAACATTTACTATCCAATTGGGAAAATATAATGCATAGAAATATGGTTCTCCAACCATCATTCCTAAAGCCATTACACAAAGCATCAGTATTAAGAACATAGATTTGCATTTACGCTTGTCAACATTCATCAAATGTACCAAATTACCGACATAATAAAAAACAAGTGCAGCCATTCCATGAGCTATATAAAAAGGTACATAGTATTTATTTCCAACAACTACACTCAGGACCGATAAAAATAGAATCGCCCCCCGAATAGCCATATATTTGTAATTATCCTCCTTAATGCATCATATATAATGCGACACCAAAATAGAGCCATCAAAAACCAAAGAGGACCATTACCTCCATATCCGACCATGGCATTACTTCCAAACCATTCAGAGGACACGCCCAATGTTCCAAAGAAAATCTTTTGTGAATTATCCATAGACAACACCAACGAAACTCCCAATGCGACTCCACATGTAATAAAGTAAGGCACAAGCAAGCCGAAAAATGAAGATTTCAAACATTGCGTTCTAGATTTTTGATGATAAAAATAACCGGGAACAACGAAAAACAAAGGCATATGCCAAATATAAATAAAGCAGTGCAAAACATTAGGAATTATACAATGCCCGCATAGCATCGCCAAAATAGCAAGCCCCTTCATTAAATCATATGTTATATCTCTCTTTGCTACCATACTTACAATTTATACATATCAGGTTTTAAACCCATCTTCGGCAACAACACACGCTTTACTCGGTAGCTATAATTCATTTCAGCAAAAGATATAGCATACTCTTCAGGCACTTCAAGCTTACCGCAAACCAAGTCAGCAAGTACATTTGCCAAACCGGCACTATCATTTTGGTTCAACTTGATTCCATATTTCCAACCATTAGAACACACATCTGCACCACCGACATCTGTACTTATCACATAGCATCCCAACGCTGCTGCCTGACTGTAAACATTAGCAAAGCCTTCATGCCTAGCCGTTGCTAGTAGCACCTTTGCTCGATTATAATATTCAAAAACAGTCTTGGCATCATAAATCATGCCTGTAAATATCAACTTATCATTATACTGAGGACATTCCTCAAAGAATTGATCTATCACTTTTTGGAAGTCATCGCCCTCCTTTAGGTCAAAGCTACTCGTAATTGGACCAAGCATATAAATCTTCCAGTCCTTCAAGTCCACCTTTCGCAAGGCATTCAGAAGCATTTCGGTATTCTTCTGGTAGCAACCAATGCGCCCTACGCAAACCATGATATTCTCTTTCTCGGTAAAAGGCTTTCGCTTCAGACCATACGACTCAAACTTCTCGTCATCCAAGCAGGGATAAAAATGAAGCAAACCATTCCAATGTTTACGCTCACATAAATCTGCCATCAAAAGATAAGCTGCCGTATTCGCCACGAGGTATGTAACATGACGAAAGAAATAGTCCGTCAGCTTGTCCTTTATCCATCCTGCCAAACCTCCAGAATAGTGGAAGCCATTCTGGTTAAGTTCACATGCCTGTGGTTCTTCCATATCACCAAAGACTACCACCTTTCCTTTCGGATTTATCTTTTTGTACAAGAAAGTTGCGAACATATGGACAGCACTACTACCAGTTAAAAAAAGAACATCTATATCCTTAGAATGAGATACAATTTCTTGCAAGAATACTTTCCACTGATTGCTATTCTTGGTTTTTATGATTTCCACACCTCGATGCTCTCTCGGAATTTCTGTATTTCCCAAATTGTTAGTATACAGATACTTACATTCTCCACCCAATTCCTTTGCTATATAATAAGGTATTAAGAAAATATCCTTAGATAGGAACATCTCTTGGAATTGGTTGGCATAAGCTAAAACTGTAATTTTATTTTGTTTCATAAAATAATTAGTTCCATATTTATAATCTATCAAGTAACTTATCTACAGCATTGTTCAAGAACCTCTCAATCCACTTAGTATAAAAATAAGCAAAAATCAAAGTCAAAATTAAAGTAACTGCAAACATTAATGTAAGATCAGTAATAGCCAAAGACATCATATCAACCATTCTACACGTAATCATATACAAAACCATCATGTGCAGAAGATAGATGTTCATAGAAATGCTTCCAAGCCATACCAATGGTTTCATACTAAGAATTTTAATAGAGCATTTTGAAATAAAGACCAAACTCACAATACAAATAGCACGTACCATATTCCATTGATCGGTCTTATAATACAAATCACTGACACAAAATATTAATAGGAGAACGAGCAGAAGAATATATTTCTTTGCCCCCCATATCGCAATTCATCTCTAAATGTATAAAGAGCATAACCAGACACCACATTAATATAATAGAAATCACATTTCCAAGCAATATAAGTACAAATAGCCAATAAAAAAAGTTTTGAACTATTTCTTTAATCTATAATCTTTTTCCAATTCTCCCATCAACCATTTCATTCTCATCTCCCAGCTTCCCATCTTCTCTGCCGTTTCACGATTTTTATCCACAAGAGACTGATAATCCTCAATATGTTCTATTACGTTAGCAATCTGTTCTTCTGGCGAGATTTTATCACTCAACTCTATCACAGGATTATACCCGATAAAGTCAATGAGTTCTTGAGGAGCATGCCCCACCATCACATTTCTTGAGAACATACATTCCCAATAGCGCTGCGTAAGAGTTTCAATATCACCGGCTATCTCTGGCTGTGTGATGCTTCGTGGCAAAGCAATAGTCACCTTTGCATTCCCCATTGCTTCATATAGCTGCTCATTGGTATAAATGAACTTACCATTCTGCTTCGTACAGACATGATTTAAGTTGCGATTCTTGTTATCAATGACAGACTCCAATTGATCAACCTTAAATACCTTATCATTGGAACGTCCGAACTCCAACAAATCAATATTTCTATCTTTTAAAAGCAAGCCTTTCTGATATACAGAATCATCCACCGCTTCAGGGCACCAGATGACATTTATTCTTTGCAATCTCTTGTTCTCCCCAGAAAAACGTTCTTGCATTATCTCTGCTGTCTGACGAGAAGAAAAGATGGCAGTCTTTACCTGATGCCTACGCAGCCATTCACAAGTCTTCTCAAAATAGCAGGGCCAACAGTCCCAAAACATAGGGACAACCTCATATCTTGCATAATCAGGAAACGTATCAAAGAATAAAGACACAGGCTCAACAAACCTCAGCCGTGCCTCTTTCTTATTTTTCCATAATGTAGGTAATTCCCAACGAAATGCAGCTCCATGTAAGCACTTCGGAGGATAATGACTCTTCGCTATATCTCCCCCCAATCTCTTCCAGGCCTCAAAAGGAGCAAGTTTGAAATTAAGAAAGACCGGATGTATATATGGAGGGACTGCCTTTATATATTTTTTTCTTTTATTCATCTATGTCAATCTTTCAGTTTTGCCTCTAACATGGAATATATGCGCTTCATTTTATTGTTAACACCCTTTTTCATGTAATCAGAAGCATTCCAACAATGAAGCCAGCAATTATCCATTAGAGAGTAACCATTTCTGAAAATATCATCGTCCTTGTCGTCTAACATAATATGCTTGTCAGACACCAAACGATAATTATTCCAATCTATTCCTTTAAAATATCTATAATAGTTGTATGCACCTGTATCACCATGGAGATGAAGAGAAGGGCGAAAATCTACACCTTTTTTTTTCAATAAATCCATAGGCATTCCAAATAAACCTGGCCATACATAACACCTATGCTTTGTTCCATAAAAGAATTGCTGATCAAATTGTGTAGATATGTCAAAGTCATCTATCAAGAATATATCATGATCCAAAAGCATGAAATACTTGGCACCGCCATCCTTGATATACTTATTAAAAAGGTAATTACAAGCAATACCATGCGAATAGCTACCATATCCTTTAGGCAAAAACTCTTGCTTAGGCAACTTCACATAGCCTACTAAATATTTTTTACAAATGGAAAGTATTTCTTCTGATACACTTTTTTTTGTAGAGTTATCAAATACTGTATATCTAAAAGGATATTTAAAGAACTTTTTAAGTGTTCTGATTTGATATTCAACCACTTCAGAGTTATTAAAAGTCACAACAGCTAAATCACAGAATTCAGTGTTTTGCCCCCCTATGTAAGAAACATTGCATTCTAATATGGGCTTACTTTTATAATAAACTAATTGGCTATATACCCCCATTTTTGCCCAAGTACATTCTGCACAAAGGCGACGGATAATTCTATTTAAAATGTTCATATATTATTGCTTTTAATTAACATACATGGATTTCCTGCAGCCACACAATCAGCAGGAATGCTCTTTGTGACAACGCTTCCAGCTCCAATAATGCTTCTTGCCCCAATAGTGACTCCCTTGAGAATGATAGAATGAGCACCTACCCAAACATCATCCTCTATTACAATCGGAGCAGACTTTGTGCCTTCAATAGATGAACGACGAGCCAAATAGTCTAAAGGATGAGCATCCGTATCAGTAATCAGTACACATGCTCCAACCTTTACATTGTCACCTATAGTAACACTATCATGTATCCACATGCGAGTGCTACTCATACCCACATGCTCTCCAATAGTTAACTTTGCTCCTGGTTCTACATAGATTGCACCTTGCAAGTTACTTGCAATAGGATTTACACCATATCCGGAAGAAAAATAGAAATGGTCTCCTATAAAAACCTTGCCCCCCATATCGACCATGAAACCTTTCCTGGGATTTGTACATTTTTGCCCAAGACTGCACCTTGCTCTTTTAAGATTATGCTATTTACTATAGGGTATATTTTTATGCGAATCGTTGCTGTAACCCTAAATATGTTACCAATAAAATTCATATCATAAGTTTTATATCATAAAATAGATTTCCAAGCTACAAATATAATCTATATTTCAAATCTCCTCATCGTAAAATTCTTTTAACTTATCAATATCACAAAGCAACTCCCAGTTTTCTTTAAACCAATTAATATCATTATTCCACCATTTGGTTTTCTGCAGGAACTGGATTGTTTCGTCATCGTAACGATAGCCAATGACTTTGGCAGGTACACCACCTACAATTGCGTACGGCGGAACATCTTTTGTAACCACGGCATTGGCAAGGACTACCGCTCCATCGTGTATCTCTACCCCACCAATTAAAGTGACGTTGGAACCAAGCCAGCAGTCGTTACCGATTTTGTTTACAAGTTCTCTGGCTTTATCATAGAACTTGAACTCCTCTATCATCTGCTCATTGGCGAAAGTCTTGCCTCGTGGATTATTCCCGTTGCTTTTAGAGAAGAACAAAGGACATGTTGTAGCGAACGGCGCCTTATAAGCATGGGTAGCATTGATGTATCGGCAGTTGGGACCGATGGACGTAAAGCGCCCTACCTCAGCACTAACCATTCCGTCTCCACCGATGTAAGAGCCGTAACCTAAGAAACCAAAGAAGTCGGTATGTGGACCGACCATGTTCATTCCCTCAAAACCACAACGATAGGATATATGTGTAGAGTACCAGAACTTAACCTTGTCCCCATTATGCCGTTTCTGCCATAAATAGAGGAGCAGATGACTTAAAACCGGCAACTTCTTTATTATTGCTAATAATTTTGTCATTCTATTTTAAGAAGTGAATTAACTTATACAGCAACAACCAATCGTATCTGCGATGCAGCCCAGGATACAGCTTTCTGCATTGCTCTGGATAATAGTTGCGCTCACCGAGATAAAGCGCATACAAAGCCATCTTTTCCCAAAAAGACTTACCCTTGAAATCAAGATAACCAAGAAAATCTTCCTTAATATCCTTTCGAGCACGAGAAGCTGCAGCAAATTCAATATTTACTTTTGCAACAGGTTTATGACAAAGATAAAGGCTATATTCACGATACAACTTAAAAATACGCTGCAAATCCTCATAACGTCTTACTCGCTCATCAAAAGGATATTTTTCTACTATACTTTTTCGATAAACAGTTGTACCCGAACATTGGTATAATCTCCCAAAAACATGATCCTTAAAAGGATTTTTCACCAATCCATTTTTATACTCAACACCCAAATGTTCCGTATTACCATTATTGATAAGAACCTCACCTAAGAACATATCCACCTCTGGGTGTGTTTTTATTATATGTGCAAAATACCTTAAGGCATCAGGCAAAAGTTCATCATCTGCATCAAGAAAAACAATCCAATCTCCCTTTGCATTCTTCACACCTGTGTTACGAGCCTTACTTGGTCCACCATTCTCTTGTTTTATCAATCGAATACGAGGACCAGCAATAGACTCTACAATTGCTACAGAATTATCTGTGGAGCCATCATCTACTACTACAACTTCAAAATCGGAATAATCCTGTGAAAGAACACTATTCAGTGTTTTTTTAATGATAGGTTCCTTATTATATAAAGGTATAACTACAGAAATCATTTTTTCTTTGTATATTTATGGATTTTTTCTAAGATGCTGGCACATTTATTCATCAAGAAACAGGCTGCACCGCCTTCTTTGTATATCCTATTAAATATCTTCCCTGCTGGAGAAAACAGGAAATAAATATGTTCTTTGCCAACAGGCATTGAAGGTGAAACAAAACTCTGCTTACAATGTTCTATCTGTTCTATAGTTTCATCTGAAAGCCCCTTAAATTTCTTCACATCTTTATATATCTGTAAACTGAAGAACGGTGAATAGTCCTGATTCTCTATAAAACTCATGTGCCACCAATGAACAATTGCAGCATCTGCAAAATATTTTAAGGACATCGCCACCTGAGAGTTGTATATTCCAGGAAGCTCAGAGATTATGTAACCAAACTCCTTGTCTGTAGCAAGCAGAGCCGGTTGGTCCTGACTTTGTCCCTTTTCGAAACAAGAATAAGTCCAGTTCTCATTCCAACGTTTGTAGAACTTGCGTGTCAGTTCGTTGTCTGCAACAAACATAACACCAGAGTTAAACCAGTATTTAGAGTCGGAAACATCCGTTTTGAAAATCTTATTCACTGAGTTTGTCGGTGGGAACATACATTCAGACAGAGGCAGATGACCATCGGGTACAGCTGCCATATCGCAAGTAAGGTTGTCAATATCATCCAACGGCTTGCAGATAACCGTATCCGTATCAATGAAGAGGTATGCACCATCTATCACGTTGCGCACCGTGGTCTTGATAACTCGTGAACGCTGCTTGGCATTATAGTTCTCTGGCACCGGCACGACAACGATGTTGGTTATCATGCCGCAGAGCTCAGGGAATCGCTCCATATACTTCTTTGTAGGTGCATCCACCAGTACATTGACCGTAGCCTCAGGATGAAACTGCCTAAAAGAATAAAGCGACACCCAAAGTTCCTCTAAGAAATAATCCTTTTCAGAACTAATTAATGTATATACAATTTGAGTTTTCATCTGTTACTTTTTCAAGGGTGCTAAAGACAAGTCTACTTTTTCTCCCATTTGTAGAAGAAATTCTTTACTAAAGAATGGCATTCTACCGCAATCAGAAGTGAATGTCATCTCACCAAAATATGCTTTACCTGCAACATCATAAAAGTCTACTCTTACTTCAGGAAATCCTTTTGACAGAATCTTAGCAGCATTCAACATATCTTGAAATGACTTTGGACAAGGGACTTTACCTCCACCATCTCTATAATGATTAGTAAAACGACCCCATTCATGATGGTAATTCCAATCCAAATCATATTGTTCAACTTCTACATGTCCATGAACATTATCACGATTGTAAGCAACCCAAACCACATAGGGTTCACCATTAAAGCACCAAATCTTGTAATCTATTGGTGTTGAAGAAATTCCAGCTCCATCAAGCGTTAGAAACTCTTCTGCCATAACCATTGGAGGAATCTTATTATAATGTGGTTCACAACTTAGATAACCAAATTTTACTCTAAGTTTGTTATTTAAGTCTTCTATAACTTTATCCTTATCAAATCCAACAGATTTGTCCAAAATCTTGACTGAAGCGCTGTCATGATTGCATTTTAAAACAAACTTATTAGGCAATTTGTCAAAGTCTATCTTTCTGGCATCATCCCATGCACCTAACATTGGTACTAACATGTGCGCCAAGCCTTTATCTGTCACATAGTCACGAACAGCAACCTTATCTGCAAGACGAGACCATTCGGATGTATCAGAATAAAGAATAAGCCATTGTATCTTCTCATTAAGGTCTTTCGGATTGTTCCAATTTAAATGATAATTGAAATCCCTAAACCAATACTTAGAAAGTACATACTTTGTAAAGTGATCTACAAGGAACTCATTCCATTCCTTTGTCAATCTGTTTTTTATTCTTGGAACTAAATTTTTCATATTATATTATTTTGTTTTATATTTAAGTTCAAATATTCTTGATATAACCCACCGATGTGGTTCACATCTTAAATTGTTTATATAATACGCAGGATTATATTCTTTGCTTTTGCTCTTAAAAACCTTGCTTTTTAGTCTGGTCAAAATCGCTCTTGAATACTTTCGAATATTTGGACGAATATAACCGCTACACTCAAATTGATAATTGTATAAGAATTCCAAATTCATGCAATGGTTATTGACTTCTTGAATATATCTGCCTGCATTCTTGAATATATTATTGATGGAGTCCAAATGTTTCTTGAAATTTTCATCATAACAACAATCAACTTCTCTTTTGTCTTTGTTAAAAGCAATTTGGCGAATATCTACATTTATTTTATTGCCAGAAGTCATCTTTAATTGAGCCATAAGACCATAATGCCAATATTTGTTTTGAGGAGACAAAGAGTCAAATACAAAATTGCCTAAACTATAGACTATAGTACCTTCACCATAATTCTCCCAGGGCTGAGGAACATGAGGGTGATTTCCTATTACTGCATCGGCACCAATATTAACAAAATGTCTATATAAAGAACGTAATTCTGGTAACGGGTAATCAAAATGCTCCAAACCGGCATGAGGAAGGAGTATAAGATAATCGCAATGTTTTTTTGCTTCTAATATGAGTTCATCAACACAGGAATGGCATAACCAGGCAGTACCAAAGGTATTGTAGCATTTCTCTCCTAATACACCAAATTCATATTGAGTCATGGCCATAAAACCGACACGCAAACCTTTTAACTCGATGATTTTATATTCATAAGCATCATCCCAAAGCCCGCATCCCAATATAATAGATTTCCCAAATGAATTTATAGTATTCAATACTGCATCTTTACCAAAATCCATGATATGATTATTGGCTAAGGTAAATACGCTAAACTTATGTTTCATTAGGAATTGAGGCCCTCCAGAATCTTGGGATAAAGAGGGGCCACTTTTGAGAATTGGTCGGGAATTTGACGTATGAATTGGAGCCTCAAAATTAACTACGTTTATATCTCCGAAATCTAACATTCTTTGTAAGTCTTTTCCAATGGTTAATCCATTGAGTGACTTAACACAGAAATCGCCCAAAATATTAATGGTTAACATACTTGATAAATTTATTCTTCACTATATTCAACACCTTATTTCTTTCTCCTACGGTCAATCCCATATAATAGACAACCATTGTTGTGATAAAGAAACAAATCACAATAGAAAGCAAACGTATTCCTACATTTGTAATATTGAGATAAGAATAAGCTACTAAGAGAAAACTCATAACGACAGCTATAATAATTGGCTTCACATACGCTTCCTTCATATATCGCAAAGAATCAAATTTCAATATTGACTTGAGCAAAACCATCTGAACAGCTCTTTGCAATAAATCGGCAACAATAAATAATACCAATAAAGAATATTGGGAATATCCCAATTTAAACAAGACATAACCTATAGGAATACAAACGAGAAAGAATGAACTTATTTCTATCTTGAACCATTTAATCTTACCTGATGCATTGATGAGTTGAGAGAATCCTCCACAGCTTAATGATATTCCGCATAAAACTAAATTGATTTGGCAAAATGTTAGAACACCTTCAGGCACATTACCTAACCACAAATGCAAGAGAAAATCTAACTCTATGTATAAGGGGAAGAAAATAATTTCAAACAGCAGTAAAGAAAAACGCCCTAACTTATTTACTAAATAGTTACAACGTTCCATATTTCCATAGCTATATGATTGGATGATTTGCGGTCCAGATGCTACATCAAAATTTGCAGCAAAAGTGCTGACGTAATTGTTTACAGAACGGCTGATAGCATACGCTCCATTAACTGCGGTTCCAAAAAATGAATTAAGCAACAAGTCACTTCCAGAAGAACGTGCCATAAACGAAACAGTAGATAATAAATTCCAACCACTAAATGACAACAATGGTTTATAATTGCTCCAACCTTTTATAAAGCGAAGTTTTATAATTTTCGGCCATTTATGAGCTGCATAAATATGAAATACAAGAAATGTATTTATTGTAGTAAGACTCATAATGATGGCATAATATCTCAAACTATTGCCAGGCAAGTATAACAAAGCCAACACACAAGCAAAGCGAAGCAATGTATTACCAATATCAAAGAGAGTAAGGAATCCGAATTTCTCATGAGATGAAAACAAACTACTATATGGTTCGTTAACTATACCCAAACAAATTGTGATTATCGAAACTTGATAGACGAATAATGCATCCATCAACTTACCATCAGGCAATACTAATTTATTATAGATGTACCATAAACCTATCGTTTCTGTCAGAATAAATATAATGACAGCAAGAACAATATGAAGGAATTGGTTTACATTAAATATTTTGTTTACATCTCCATTTTCTTTTCCCATTTCAACGTTAAAGAAACGAGAAGTCGCTGTTCCTAAAGAAGCAGTTATGAATGTAAACATAGCCAAAACACCACCAACAACACTAAATATTCCAAAATCAGAAATTCCTAAGACCTGAAGAACTATACGGGATGAGTATAGTCCGATAATCATAGTCGTAAAAATTCTGAAATAAATAAAAATGGTATTTTTCGCTATTTTTTTGTTATTTTCAGATATTTGTGACATCGTATTATTTTTAATTTAAAATACTCCTTTAGATCTATAAAAAACTAATACAAATCCAACTTCTGATTATTATAATGAATTGGTGGATTCACAGCATTTATGATTTCCATGATTTTCTCTGACATGATTTTATTTATAGAAAACATCAAAGGAACAATATCTTTGTATTCATCATAATTGTTATACAAAATATGAAACTCAGATTCTTTGTTATGCACTATCGCACAACGAGTATCATATATAAAACGAGCAACACCTTTATCTATGTCTTGTGGAGACTGTGCAGTATCTAAATAATGATTCCCATTTTTTGTACCGAAATACTTATCTACAAAATACCAAGTATTTGCAACTTCCGTAGCATCCAATGTAAAATTACCAAAAATTTTTGATAAGTTTGAGATAACAGTATCTCGCTCATTTTTTGTATATTTAGAACTTAAATTTTTAGTCTCCCTAAGAAATGACTGCTTTACATTTGCTCGGTTTACAATTTCCGCCATCTGCTTTCGATATACCATATATTCAGCTATCTGATACATCTTCAAAAATGCCGTCAATATATCTTCAGCATGAAGCCAATCATTGAGAACATCATAAATATCATAGTATTCTTTATAAACAATATCTTTATTATAATTAAACGATGCTAAAATTGGAGTCGTCCCCCAAGAAAATTGCAATCCTTTAGGTATATCAATAACTTTTTTGTTATTCATAGATGCAGCCAATGCATAAGCGTACAGATTTTCATAATCAATTTTTTCATTGCGAGATAAACCTATTGCAGTTTTATCGAATTGGATTATATAAGTATCACCATAAGCTTGTTGACATAATTCTTTCAATAATTTCTTTTGTCTTTTCATATCCGTCATTATTATCTCCAATAACAATAGACTTTCCAAAGAATATGTTTCAGAAGCACTTTTATAAAGTGTACAAATCTCCACAACTTTAAGTTTGTCATCAAAATAGCTTAATGGTCTTGAATATTTTTTATCACTATGTTTTTGAAACATCATTATATGCCCCATAACCTGCACAGTTGCATCTAATTCAACACTACCATCTGCTATAAAGTTTGAAATTGTCTGCAGAAGCGGTTTAAGCGGAGTCTGTAACGTTACAGTAGAAATCAACTTATCCAAAGCTTGAATAATATTTCTATCATCCAAGTAATCTTGAACATCTGCAAAATCATCGCTTCCACTATTGATACCTGAATATTGTTTCAATATGTTTTCAAGAAGATTTTTATATAATTCAACCCTTTTCATAATTCATGTTCTTCATTATAGCCATATTAAAAGCATCTACCCAAGACATTTGTTTTTCTTTTAACAATGCTTCCGTATAAAACATTATCGCTTTACGAACGACCATTCCTATATTAAGTTTTGCTGAAGATAACTTTTTATAAGCACCTTCATATTGTAATAAAGCAAAGTCATCAGCATTCTTTATCTTAGCAACGCTTGCATTCATTCTATTCAAAATCTCTGATGGAGCACAAGACAATGAGTTTATAGATGCTCCGATACCAGCCATGACACCAGCAATTGTTGTATCTTTAACAAACCAATCAGACAAAGCCTGGCAAGAGCTAATTTTACTGTCTAATTGCAACAGTATATCCAAAAATCTCTGTATAAATTCAATCGTAAAAACATCCTCTACAGCTGACAAAGATATATTTGATTGCGAATCGTAATCTTTATATAGCATATCACGAGAAAGACGCATTGGCTTCATATTCACCAAGGACTGAACTCCTATGATGACAGAAGAAAGAAGATATTCTCCAACTTTTCGTTCTTTAGGTTTTCTATCTTTAGACCGAATGATTTTTATCCTGTCATCACTAAACTCATTTTCTGTAAAAAGACGAATATACATCAATTCAAACTGGTGATTTAAATTCATTTGTTTTTGCCCAGCATTTAATATCAGCATTTGCTTTATTTCTTGATCTACAGACAAACCTGACCACAAATAGAGATATAAATCAAAGTTGGCATATTTATCTTTGAGATTCCATACATTGATTTTACTTTCTTTTTTAAAAAGACTTCTTACTTGCCGAGGAGAAACTGCCATAGAGTAATTATCACAAGTATCCCTAAACTCTTCAGTTATAATCTTGTAATCACCACTGGACTTTTCTACAGCCAACTTTGACAGCTGATAGTATATCCAAAGTCTAAATGTACGTTGCAGACCATCCAAAATGTTAAACTGCTTAATTTCAACAGTATCACAAACAGCACCTACATTTTTGGTCACTAAAGAAATAGGAGCCAATGGGGTATTGCTATTTACCGCATTCAATATTGTATCCAAAAAAGGATTGGAAACAATCCCTCTTTGGATTTCATAATTGAAATTCTCTTTCGTAAGAGACTCGATATAATCTAACAAGGAAACTTTGCCTAAAAGCCACCCTGTTCGTTGTTCTAATATTTTAATTTTCATTCGACAATGTATAACGTAAGTATCCGCTCAACGCCGTATTGCATATCTCAAAATAATATTGTAACTTTGCACGGCGGCATCATTTTTCTAATTTTGAGACAAAAATACGAAGTTTAGCCCTCAATCAGCACAAGCTAATGGCGGTTATACCTTTATTTGACTAAATTTGAAATTCATTTTTATTGTTCTTCATCTTCCCCAATACTCGGGAAGAAAAGTATAAAGTTTATTTTTATTTTTCCACATTCATGGAGTCGTTGCTTAACACCCTGCAAAACCTTCTCAGCCCACTGCTTATGATGTTGTTTCATTTTCTCCTTATCTGCTTCTGAAATTTCCTGCTGCGATATATACCGTTCCATACATTTCACTGCCATCTCCTTTATCATATCAAGATCAGAACTAAGGACTTTATCATGAAGTAAATACTCTGATACCTTGCACTGAATATAGCCTTCAAGATAAGCTGTACATAAATCTTTGACTTCTAACATGAGAATAAAATAGAATGACTATTGTTTTATCGACGAATCGTTTTTTATTTGTCGGTTTGCGCACCACCCTCTATTACACCAAATATATTCTTTGCCCTCATATATGCCGTAAGAGCAGCTGATAAAAACATATCTCCCATAGGATGACCTGTCAACTCTTCAAAGATCTGACGTGTTAAGCCTGATCTTTTAACCAAATCTATGAATTCATCCTCTGTTATAAGTTTTTTACTGAGTTGCAGAAAACCTTGATTTACGATCTCCAACTGATATCCTACCATTGCCCTTGCATCCTTTTCTTCATCTGAAAAACTACAACCTGAGAACAATTCATATTTGCTACGAGGATCCATAAATTTTGGAGCCGTTATCTTTGCTACTATAAATTGATAAATCCAATGGAGGAAAAAGGCTGTAGCAATTCCTATTAAATATGCAGCAAAAGCATACAGAGCAGTTTGCTTATCTATCAGGGACAAGAGTAAATCCATGCATCCTCCACCCAGAAATAGCACAATGGTATCTCTTAACACTTTAGGATTATAATCTTTATACTTGCGCACAAAGTAAACCACAAGCCATCCGATTACAGCTCCGAACAAGAACACGGAAATGAAGATAATTTGTAACATCATATTATCAATTATTTTTCTGATTCCACTTAAAAAGAGGCTCAGTTATTCATTTATTACTATCCGATGTTTGAGTTGGCATATAGAAAATCATTCTATTGATTAGAACTGGATGATATCCCATCAAAAAAATAATGCAATATGTACTGTTCAAAGTCATCTATTTTTAATTTCTCAATTATATTTGGCTCGCCAATGTCTTTTAATTTTAAAATCGCCTCTTTTAAAGTCAATTTTGGGTCTTCAAAGTCAATGAGTCCAAAATTGTGTATCTTCTTTGAAATCATTCTTGGCAATCCATATTCCTCTAATTGATAAACAACTTTAGGCAAGAAAGCACTAGCAAGTTTGGCTTGAAATGCAGAAATGTCATATCCATTATTCAATATAACCATCTGCAACTTATTCAAATCTGCAACTAATGTTGCCAAATTGAATGTAACGTTTCTTTCTAACTTAAAGAATTCATTTATTCCTATTCCATATTCATCTAACTCTGAAAGCATATCTGGAATCGTACTATTCCAGTTCTTGGATAGTACTTTAATGAAAGCTACATAATTCGTATAACTTGTCTCCCAAATTCGTGGCTGCAAACCTAATATTTTGTATAACATTCTATCCCACTCATTAGGATTTTCATTGTTGAGCCATTGTAATCCATTCCAAGAATTGGGTCTGGAATGTAAATCATTTGCTATTCTCTTTATCAAATTTGAATCTTGACTTTGAATGATATTGTCATGTTTATACTTGTAATACACATCACCCATGATACGCTCCATATCCTTGTCGTATTCGTTGATTTTAGCAACTTGATCACGAGTTAAATCTTTGTTATATCTGTCTTTGTCAAGTGTACCGAGTATTTCTTCTGGAAATGGTATGTCAAGTTGTGTTTCTGTATCTTCAGGCTTTTTTGCTAAGACATAAATATGTCCTATAAAATGTTTAAACATTCTACCAGCTCGTCCTATAAGATTCTTATATGAGAAATTGCTGAAAATGAGTCCACGCCCTGTTGTCGCCCAAACTATAACATTTTCAGCAGAAGTATTTACTCCTTCTATTATAGATGATGTGGATATAAGCCTGTTAAGCCCTGTATCTTCCTCGAATAATTTAACTTGAATTTGGCTAAGTGAACGATGAAGTTGACCATTATGAATACCGATACCACGCTTTATCAGCAACGGTAACACCCAGCCAGGATCATAATTACGACCAAGCCATTGGGAGAAGGCATCAAGCAATGTATCTCTTTTTTCTTTGCACTTAGATAATAAGAGATTTGATATTGCAGTGATATTTGTGTATGAACCTGCATAAATAAGTGTCTTTCCTTTTAGCTTATCTTGTAAGTTTAAGAAAACCTCTTTTTTCTTCTCATTGTCCTTCTGAATCTTATCATATAGATTATGTACGCTTAAAAAGACTGTTTTGAAATCCAATGGCAGAAATTCCATATCTTTTGTAAATGGATTGTCTTCTATGCGACTTATATTAGGTGCCAAATAATATCTTTGCTTAGCCTTATGTCCTAATTCAATGATAGCCTTTATTAGATTTGCTGCTCTTTCTTTCTCGAATATTTTGCTTGACTTATAAAATTCGTCTATAATGAGAATATCCAAAGATTCCAATTTGTCAACATAATGTATAGCACGTTCTTGTGGAAAGATTAATATGTTTTTTTCTGCTAAATCTGCATCAGTTGTCGTGATAATGTTGTACTCTTGTGAGAATTTCTTGTAAATTCGTCTTCTCGTCTCATCCGTCAAAGCAATCGTTGGCACAATAATCATAACGTTTTGAGGCTTTTTAAGTTTTATAAAAGCATCCACAACAAAACTTTTACCAAAACTGGTTGGAGCACTGACAGCTATATTTTTGTTATCAAGCAGAGCTTTAAGCAATTTATATTGCTCCCGATGCAAAGCCTTTTCTTCTGCCAAGCCTACATCTACCTTAAATAAATTGTATGCAAAAGCATCAGTCCATGAAGAACAACTTTCCTCCATATAAGGATATAACCCGACTTCTCTTATGAGAGCATTAATCAAGGGATTATAAGGCTGTTCATGTTTGGACATATAATCAAGCAATTTAATAAGCTCGTCTCTTGCCATATCTTCACTACCTTGGTTAAGCAAATCACTTATTGTCTGGCAATGCTTAAAAATATATTCATCCATTTTACCTAAAAGTTTTAGCTCGGTTTATAAACATATTGACGATTTCCTCTTTATTGGGAACAGGAACGAGCATCAAATGGAAGCAGATGTCCGAATACATAAAGATATCTTCTTTGCATTTTTCAATCTGTTTTTTGAAATAGACGGTTGCTCTATCTGTATATTGCTCCCTGATGGAGTCCAAATATTCCTTGTTTATAATTTTCGTCTTAGAGGTTATCTCACACTCATGCAACAACAATATTGGCACATGAAGGTGAGGTTTGAGCTTATCAAGAGACTTGTCTTTGTCTAACAATCTTTTTATCTTGTCTAATAAGATTTCGGGTATTTTAAGCTCATCCAAATCTTTTATCCCCAATATGATCGCGTTTTCCTTTTTTATTTTGTCTGATGTCAAAGTATCATGAACAGATTCTACAACTTTATCTAATCTTGCATTTTCTAATTTGTTGTAAAATTTAGCTTCTCCTAACCAAAAAGAGAAGTTTTCTTCATCCTCGATTACTATATGAACACTATCAGCACCTTTCGCAAAATCATTAGCATTCTGCTTATAGTATATCTTTGGCACAACAGGAAGAGCATTGTAGTGGTGCTTCATTATGCTATATAATAAAATTTCTGCTATCTCACCTCCGCTGACGTCATTATCAGTTATTCGGAGATTCTTAGCTGCCCGCTTTAACAAAGTTGACGGACGTCTACCTAATGCCTCACGCTCTTCTTTATTCAAAGCAGTTTGGGCAATATTATCCCATATGAAATCATGAAACGCTTCAATATTCCATTTTCCATTCTCAAAATCATTCACCATACATAAGCTATACTTATGGTCTATCGGTGCCAATGTACTATCTTTTGTTATGTCCTTGAAAGGACAATCTATTATTACCTGAAATGGGGGTACCATACATGCAGTATTATGTAATCAATAAAACGAAGAATAGGTCAGCTATTGGGTATTCATCATAATGATGACTTTTTGTAAGTGGTTTTACGTTAAGCCCTAAAGCGAACACCTGATTCTTAAAATCCACGAAATATTAGTCGGTTCTATGTAATTTATGAAATAGACTTCATTGGTCATTGAAGCCGCCTTCATTGGTCATCGCAATAGGCTTCATACGTCATTGAAGCCGCCTTCATTTTTTAGGCGTAAATATACATATCAAAACATAGTACGAATGAATTCACACAGGAATTTAGCACTTTTAAAAGCTGCAGCCTCATGGTGGCTATCATCCTTTCCAACTCCAAAATCTGAAATAGCCTTTATCCAGAGGGCTTTTCTTTCCAATGTATGTGCTGCCAAATAGAGCGCAAAACCTTCCATATCCAAGGCTTGATACTTGCGGTCATCTTTCAACAACGATTGCATGACAGTTTCAGACGACATAACAAATGGACCACATACGGTCTTGGATATATGTACAGGATAATCATCATAATCATGTAAAAATGCCGATATCTTGGAAATCAAGGATCGATTCGCTGGAATCTGCTGAATTTCATGTAATAGTCGAATTTCTCCTTGATGTTCTGCATCCTCTACCACCTTTCCTATGGCATAATCGTTAATAGACTCTGCCACGATAATATCCTCACTATTTACACCTTCCTTCGGAAAACCAGCTGTTATGCCTGTCATAAAGATGGTATCAACCTTGTAACTGGTATATAAAGCAGTTGCCAACACCGATGTGGCACAAACACCTTGCTTGTTGGCACAAGTCGCAATGATGCGAACATCGTGCAAACCTGCCGTATGAATGGTTGTAGTGCGAAATGTGTAAGGCAAGGCAGGATGCTCCAAGTATTCCCAATTGTTACGAGAGAAAGCCTTTAATAACTGTTCAAATTCTTCATTGAGGGCACAGATAATAGCTACATCGTATTTGTTTCGATTCTCCATACTTACCTCAAGCGTTTTCTTGAACTGATGGAGTTGTGTTATCTTTTGCCTTAAATCCTTACGCCATTTGTTGTCGGTATGCGAATAGAAAAGAAGATGCCACAACTTATCTCGGAAATCTTGCTGTTGCTGCGTAAACTCTTGCTCAAACTCTGTCAAACCGATAATTTGGAGAGGAACTTTGATGCTTTCATTTTGGTATATCTCCTCCAAATATTCTGCTCCTGCCGTATGTGACGATTCCTCATCCTCATGATACGGCATTACCATATCGAGAATCAACAAGTCATATTGCTTCTCGTGCATAAGGGATCGTCCCTCATTGATATTGGTAGCTACATCTATATGAATTTCACCTTTTGACAAAATAGCTGCAGCTACTTGTCGCAATTCCCCAACCTTGATGTCGGAGTCATCCATTATCAATATATCAATCATGCGAATATACTTTTGATTTGTTGTTCCAAAATGTTGCGCCAATCTCCTTTTTGGGCAGAGTAATAAACATAGGAACGATAATTATCTGGATATTGTTCTTTCAATTCCTTGTCAAAGGTAGCCAATTCTTTGCGCCCGAAAACGTTGTACATTGTAACCACAATGACAGGGGTAGAAATATTACGCAAATACATGCCTTCAAGGATATTCTGACCAGCAGCAGGCTCAGGTAAACCACCACTGGCATCGTCATTGAGATCGAAAGTACTCATCGACATATCAAGAAGTATGAGGTCGTATTCATCCTCAGCTTCGAATATCATTTCTTGGGCAGAATTATAGGAAGTACAGTTAAAAACTTTTGCATTAGGAAATTTCTCTTGCAAGAATTTTCTAATGTCCTTGGCTTTTTCCTCATAATCCTCTACAAGTAATATTCTTTTACTCATAAGCTATATTTGAAGGAATATGTTTTAATTGGGTGTCATCCACCAACATGCCATAGAGATTAAAATAAATGTCGGTATAGCATTTGCCATTCTTCGCCTCTATGGTGAAACTATTGTTTTGGTCTCCAAACTCGAACTTTAGGATATTCATAGCCTTGACCAATCCACTACCTTTTTCTTTTTGCAAACGATGCTGGTCTTGCAAACGCTCACGGAAAACTTGATTCAATTTATCCTCATCTGTACCATCTGGCAAATCATTGTCTAAATGTAAATGAAAGATATGACCATCTTTCAACATCGGTATTATACCGAAGGTGAAAGCGTGTTCTTTTTTGCAATACTTCAGCATGTTGCTGAAGAATATCGTAAAGAGGTCGAACATGGATGCACTATATTCCGAGCGTATATGCAATTTGATGTCAAGTGATAAATCATTACCTTTTTCGTTCAATTCCGGTATGTACTTGACGGCAGTTTCCATAGCCATCTGCAGATGGTTGTCAAGCAAGAAATCATCATACTTGGTTTCCTGACGATAAAACCATTTTTCAACTTTCGACAGCTTGGCTGTTAGTTCCTCACGAGCCTTGTTGATGGTTGAGGTGAGATGCTTGTACAATTCGGGTACTGTGGAAAGAGGTTGAATAGAGGTCTCAAACTCAGTCAGTAAAGCGAACATATTTGGAGCCAGTTCATTTTTTACCTTACCACGTATTATCTCAAGCCGACGTTCTGTAATCTCCCACAAATAGTCCATTACGTGACGGCAAAAGTCTTCAACATCAGAAGTTTTTGCCTCTATCTCCAAAAAGCGGTCACAAATATCATCTGTAGAGACTTCGTAATCAAAATCACCTTTCATGGCGTCATTTTCGTCCACGTGTATCTGTATGACCGTATCTTTGAAATCAGCAATGAGCTTGTCTATTTTTCTGGAAAACTCTATGATGCATTTGTTTAACTTATCATTGTTTTGGACATCAAGATTGAATTCCCTACGCCATATCTGATTTGGAATATAGGTAGTGCCCTCCGTGTTATAAACAAGATCGAGCCGTGCTAAACCCGAGCGTAACTCACCCTCAAAGACTCCATGACGAATACGAGTGCTCAGATAAGTACCTAATCCGAAGCGACTTTTAAGGAACGCCCTGCGAATGACATCAAAGAGTTGAGTCGCTGCTTCAGCCACAACATTATCTGAGTATGTTGCTGCATTTTTTATCATTTCCACTGACTTTTCCTTATTTGAATAGTCTAAGCCATCAACAAGATAATATACTCGTCCTTTGCTTGCCAAGGCTGCTTGTTTTTTAAAGCGGTCGTATAAGTCCGCAATGTCTTGCAGCTCATACTTTATCACAGCATCCTCATTAACATAAATCTTACTGTCATCCAGTTTTTTCATACCTCGGTAAGCTATCAGCTCATGCATCAACTCTGTATAAATATCATTATAACGGTTTTCTTCAGGGAACTTCATGCGAAGAAAGGTTACAATCTTCATTTTTTCCTCCAACACTGCCATTGTGCTCTTCAGTTTATAATGATGATAAAGAATATCATCAGTCAACAATATAGAGAAGAATAATTCCACTTTGGCAAGAGGCTTATCTGCTAATATATCAATCAATTCTGATGGATATTTGACATATTCATACTTGCAATATTGCTCTAAAACAAATTGCTTTTGCGGATATTTCTCAGCATTGAGGAAAACAAACAGCAAAAAGTCAATGTTGTTTTTGATTCCTGTATACCGTTGTTTCTTGATATCTTCCAAGAACTGATGTGTATCAATCTTCGAAACGAATGACTTGTTGTCCAAGTATTTTTCTATATAGAATCGTACAGCCTTTTGACGGTAATCTACACCAAGCTTCAAATAAGAACGGAAAATATACTCCACAGCCGTCTGCGCCGTAGGAGTTATGTCGTGGTTCTCATCAAGAATGGCTTGCCATTTGCCAAGAGCTTCCTCGTACTTTCCGTTGTCAAACAATATCTTAGCATTGTCGATATCACGAATATACGATACAATAGATGTGTCCTCTATGACTTCTTTCGACACTCTTTGGCGTTGATAGTTTAAGGATTTAGACCGTGGCATCAACTTCAAGGCAGCCTCTATATACTCTTGGCGAATTTTATCATCAGAGAAAATTCCACAGAAATAAGGGTCGAAACAGGTCATAGCGAGTTGCCTTAAAGTCTCGCAATGAGAAACATTACGTTCCTCTCGTATGAAATAATCAAGTCCTGCTGCTATCTGAAAGCCATAGATATGCTTATTTAACTTATATAGTCGATCCTTATATTGGTCATTATCCTTCTCCGTCATTACCTTATAAACATTGAAGGCTATTTCGTTGAGAATACTGTCATGGTTCGTGTCTATATATCGGAACCCTCGATGCAAGAAAAGCAATGCCCGACTATAAAATTTAACGACATCAAAATTAGATGGGTTCTCCCTTAGGTATTCCCTACATGCAGAAATCGTTTCCTCATATCTTCCTGTATAGTAACAATCCAAGATATGCACAAAATCCTTGGAAAAATATGACTCTGACAATTTCTGAACATCATAAATGGCAAGAAATGGATTGAGTTGGGCATCGCCCGACATGCGATAAAGTTTTCTTGCGAAATGTAAAATGCTCGCTAAATGCTCAGGCTCCTTGATAAGATAAGAGCGCAGTACATAGAGCAAGAGATTATAACGGTCGATAGCAGAATTGAGCGATTCCATGATGAGTGTCACAGAAAGATCATCTATATCATAATGCTGATAATAATTCAAGCGGAAAAGGAAATAATTATAGCGGTCATTCTGGAACTCATTGCGATTGCGCTTATATTTGGATATGAGGTTGTTATCATACTCGATAGCCGAGGAATTGCGAAGGCTGCGATTTGCCAAACTATTCAGCAACTCACTGATAACACCACACTTGTCTTTTTTCTTCTCCTTATTGACATCGCTCAAAAGTGTCAATACGGCATTGAGATTATCTTGGTAGCCATAAATGACAAACTTCATCTCGTAGTACCATACTGTATAACCAACCTTTTTAAGGGACTCTTCAAGAAGTGTATTTGCCTCTTGATATTCACCCAACAAGATATGTCGTTCCACGGCATCACGGATTTGCACAAAAACTTGAAGTTGCTTTTTATATCTACGAAGACCTGTAATCACCCAATTTAGTTCATTGTCAAGAGACACTGGCTTAAAGAAGTAGCAATTGTCGCCATTTCCCAAGTTCTTGATGGACATTGGCATGGCATTTCCCCAAATCACACTGTCTATTGGAGAAAGTCGTTTCTGTAACTCATCAGTAAAAGACATGACGAGCTGAGGATTGCCACAGTTCTTCAACTGGGTTGCCATGCGCAACCAGCCCACTTTACCTTCCTTAGCGGCAAAGAAGCAAGATGAAACTTGGTAGTTTTTCATCTTGGGAGAGATTATAGGTATATTTGTATTGAAAAACATCAGCTATTTCTTTTGTATGTTGTTAATAACTTTTGCCGGGTTATTGTTAAATTGCTCTACATGTGGAAACACCAAGGTTTGGTGTATAGTGCTATTAGAGATATTTCTCGAAGATGGCAAAGCTTGCTCTGCTTTTTCCAAAGCTACATTTCCATCCACAGCTTCTGAAACGATCATGATTGGATTTTGAGGTATCCGAACATTGTAATTGTCATGGAAGCCACGAGCCGCTGAGACAAAGTGATTGAAAAGATAAAAAGGCTTATATCCCGTCAATTCCTTGCGAAGTTCATAGATAGTATGCCGCAATAGACCATTGGCATCCGAGTGTAGGGAGAGAACAGTCCATATTATTGCCAATATCACTTTGTCAAATGAAGGATATTCCGTATTGACATATTCTATATAAGCATTGATATTGTTTTCCGTACTTACAGTAGTCAATATTCCTCCATATATTCGATATGCCTCATACATAACAGTAAAGACATCCTCGTCATAGTTGCCGAAGAATTGGTCTTCATTATCATCCAAAAATCCATAGAGAAATTTGTTGATTTCATTTTCCTTTAAGAATGTATGAAAGTCTTGATGGGTCTTTAACATAACTAAGTGATCTATTGTAATAGGTCTTTTACATGCTTTACCAATAGCTTTTCGTCTGGCTCTGTATGTAATTGAGCACGCACAGAATGATCTTTGTCACCCTCCAATGCTTGTGCCAACGTTGCAGCATTATCTGTAGTAAGAATTCTCTCCTTACACATTATATATATTATATTGGCAATGAGATTGCGATTGAAGGTGGTGTTCTTCTGCTTGCCAGGGTCATAGACAATGGCTTCCACCTCGGGTATGGCAAGAATGGAACGCCACAGGGTTTCGTAACGGTTCTTCCACTCCTTGCTGACGTAGGGCTTCAAATGAGCTACATAATCCATAATCTCAGCCTTGCGCTGTTCTTTCTCTGCTCCTTCTATAGCTTTGTCGACTGACGCTGCTGGCTTTTGTTTGTCACCGTAATTATTATTGATGACAGTCGTGGCATTGGGTACGTAGTTCTGTACTGTACCTATATGTATCTCCTGAAAGGTATTGCCTGTACCAGGATCGCCTTTTATGTTGATGTCCATCATGCTTTCTTTTATTTGTTATAAGATGTTGTATTTCAAGGTGAAAGAAAGAAGAAACTTTCATGCAACTTTCTTCCTTGCTTTCGGCTTTTGGATGTTGTACCTTTGCATCGCAGTTCAGAAATAAAGTTTAACTTCTGCCGGGCGTAATGACTGCTTGCGCAAATACCAAGTCCCATACCGGCGATGGGCAATCGAATGATTAACTATTCTGTATTCATGTTGCCTAACCCTGTAGACAAGAAGGCTGCTCCTAAGGCTTATGCCAAAGCTCAGGCTAACGAGGTGATGACTTTCCGCAACTTTACGCAGCACATTGCTGACCATGGTGGTTATTCACGTGGTAAGGTAAAGGGTATCGTATCCGACATGTGTGCATGCTTGGTGGAGATGCTCTTGCAAGGCAAGAAGGTACAACTTGACGAGTTGGGCGATTTCTGGCTTTCACTCACCTGCGAAGGTGCAGAGAGCTGCGAGACTTTCTCGGCTGACAACATCAAGGGAATCAACATCATCTTCTCTCCCGGTGTGGACTTCGAGAACCTCATCAACAAGGCTGAGTTTGCGCCTGTGGCAAGCCGTGCCGCTCAGGCTGCTACCTTGAAGGCTGAAAAGTTGGGTGTCAAGACCGTCGATCTGGAGGCTGCCAAAAAGAAGAAACCAAGCTCTACGATGAAAAACCGAAGCTCCTGCGTACGCA
>ENA-ORRO01000509-ORRO01000509.1-human-gut-metagenome-genome-assembly--contig:-NODE-509-length-32890-cov-4.083630_pt1 | contig 32890 bp, 29 predicted proteins | sample MGYA00242176_ERZ509136 | MGnify/ENA primary metagenome ERZ509136 (study PRJEB26280, sample SAMEA2338644) | human gut metagenome | biome: human gut; feature: human-associated habitat; material: faeces...
CTCCTGCATTGCCTGCTTTTTGATTATCTCACCAACCCTCATCCATTTCCGATTTATGCCCTCCTATTTTTCAGACTGTAATTTCAATTTGGTTATCTTCGAATGCAACAATACAACTTTCATAATAACCATCCCCAGTCTTTCTTGGACCACTGACAACTTTATAACCATCTGCCTTTAACTCCCCAGTCAAAGCATCAACCTTTTCTTTGCTGCCTACGCTAAAAGCAATGTGTGCATAGCCGGTACGAGTAAGCTCTTTTGGACAATCCGACATTTCTGGTTTATTCATAATCTCTATACGTGTATCATCATCAAATGAAAGAAAATAAGAGCGAAAATTGGTTCTCGGATTGTGATACCCATCATTTGACTGTGCACCCAGATATTTCATAAAGAATTTCCTGGCTCCTTCCAGGTCATTTGCATAAAGTGCAATGTGTTCGATCTTCATAACTGCCTCCATGACTTCTTACAATATTTTACTGACATCTTTCCAAATATTCCCTCAACATCTGTTTCACATATGTCTGTATTTCATCTATGATCTTTTCACAGCTTCCCTTTTTCATGCCTGCCGCAATTCCAACTGCCAGAAGTTCTTTTCTTCCCGGATCTCTTCCATTTCCATCAACCGTAGTTGTATGTTCTCCATAATAGGTATTGCTGTAGGTAAGATCATACGCAGGACTTAAATGCCATTTATCTTCCTTGTCATCATATAAATATGTGAAATTCTTTGAATGATCGTCCCGGTTATGGGCAAATACATTAAAACACATCCTACGAAACATATTTTCCATATCTTCTGCGTTATCTCTTGTCAGTATTTTTGTCAGCTTCATCAAACTATGATAATCCAGACTTGGCTGTTCAAAATCTAACTCTAAAAGTGCCGCCGCTGTCAGCATATGGAGCCTTTTTCCATCTGGTCTTCGGTCAAATCTTTTTGTTCCAAAATATCCTTTGCACTTGTCAGAAGGAAATAATCTTGTTTCACTCATAACAATACCACATTGTCTGGCACAGCAGGAATAATCATACTCCATTTTTCCTGTATCTTTCCCATCTACGTGGGCAGGAAATTTTATGATCCATTCTTCCCCATTGATCGTAGTCATGATCTTTGGTCTTGCTCCGCCACTGGTGCCACCCAGACGGTACAGTTCATCCAACTTATCTGAATATTCTGTATTCAATATTTTCTGACATTCTTCTGCCAGTTCATCTAAATCCAAATTCCCTGTCTGCTCAGAAAAACTCTTTTCAGGATAATAAGTCAGCGCTCCCATTCCTGACTTTCCAACGATTGCCAATCGATCTAAAACTGTCAGTTCGTCTGGAGCCTGCTTATGTGCCCGGATCAACCGGTCTAACAACAATCTTCCCCAATTATCCGGAAGACTGTCTGCAAACACTCCAAAAAGACCTGAAAAATAATCTTTTGTTGGTAAAAATACCTGTTTTTTCAGTGGAAGTGAAAAAGGACTGATAGAAAAACCATTTTCCAGCCATTTTTCATCATACTGAAAAGCCGCTTTATGATCCGCTGTCAGCGCCAGAATTCCCACACGCTTTTCCTCATAGTATACCTGGAGCACATTATCTTCTTTCATTTATAACCTCCTGGATATCTCTGTACGGTACCTGCGTAAAAATATTTCTCAGTTCATCTGCTATATCCAAAGCCATAGCAATCTTCGTCAAAGATATCAATGAGATCTGTCCTGTCGCTTCAAATCTCTTGATCGAACCATAGCTTACACCGCTTAAAGATGCTAATTTCTCCTGGGAGATCAAGCGGCGTTTCCTGATATTACGCACTCTCTGCGCAAGTTTCTGATCCAGTTCTTCTGCTGTTTCCCATATAAGCTGTTCCATAGACACCCCATTTATCTTTCTGCTAATATTTTATCCAAAATATTAGTTTTATATTAAAAACAGATAATATTTTATCTATTTCATTTTATCACTTATTTTTGTTGCATACAATATATTTTTCACCTAATTACTGATAAGCAACAAAAAAGACAACTGCGTTGCTAAAAACGTCAGTTGTCCTTTTATGATCTTGTTCAAATATTAATGCGAAATTTTACTGTATATCCAGATATTCTTTCCTTACTGGCGGCGGATATGCCTGGTCGATAGCTTTATAATCTTCTTCTGTCAGCTGGATCTGATCTGCCTGTGCATTAAGAAGTGTATGCTCCGCACGGCCGCTTCTTGGAATGGCAATGGTATGTCCGTCCCGGATATTCCAGGCAAGCATGACCTGCTCTACGGTGGCATTATACTTTTTAGCGATCTCTTTTAAAACCGGGTTGTTTAAAATGCCCCTTCTTAAAGTCCCAGCCTGTGCCAGAGGACAATAGGACATCAAGGCCACATCATGCTCTCTCATCCACGGCAGAAGGCTGTATTCAATGCCTCTGGAGCCGGTATGATAAAGAACCTGGTTTACCAGGCAGTTTCTGCCTTCCGGGATCTGCCACAGTTCTTCCATATCATCAATATCAAAGTTGGAAACGCCCCATTCTTTGATCTTTCCTGCTTTTTTCACACGCTCCAGCTCTGCTACGGTTTCTTCCAGAGGATAGTTTCCTCTCCAGTGATACAGATAAAGATCTAGGTATTCCACGCCCATCCGCTTCATGGAATTATCTAGCGCCTGTTCCAGTCGGTGTTTCCCCGCATTGTTTGGCAGAACTTTAGATACCAGAAAAAGATCATCCCGTTTTTTATCAGAAATGACCTCTTTTATAAGACTTTCCGCTTTTCCATTTCCATACATTTCTGCAGTATCGATCAGCGTCATACCAGCAGAAATGCCTGTGCGCAGACTTTCCATTTCCCGCGCTCTTGCTGCTTTATTTTCCCCAAGGAACCAGGTTCCAAGCCCTAAGGCCGGAACCTGCACTCCGTTTCTTAATGTAACTGTATGTTTCATATTAGATCAGACCTGCTTTTTCCATTTCTTTTTTCATCTTATCATAAGACGCACCTTCTGGTGTTGGAAGATTTGGTAAATATGGTTTTCCAGCTGCCTGTCCACGCATGATGGCCATATCCTTTGCAGCTACCGGAAAACTTGCCCCATCCATAGCCAGACGCACCGGATTTAACTTATACTGAGCTGCCAGGGAACCTTTCAGATCTCCGGCCACGTATTTATTGTAAATATCTACGATCAGCTCCGGCATAAAGTTTCCGGCTGTACACACACCACCTACAGCTCCAATACATAAGCTGGCATATAACAGTGTGTCCTTTCCGCCAAATACCTTAAAACCTACATCTGCATTTCTGCGGATAAATTCCTCTGTCTGGGTAATGTCACCGGAGGTATCTTTCATACCTACGATATTTTTCACCTCATGGGCCAGTTTTTCTACCAGATCTGCACTTAAGGTATAACCAACTCTTCCAGGATTATTATACAACAGAACCGGAATTTCCGGAACTGCCTCTGCAATTGTTTTAAAATGCAGGAACAATTCGTTAAAATTGGGTTTTAAGAACATAGGTTGTAAAATGGAGATGCCTGCTGCACCGTTTGCTACTGCCATTTTTGCAAGGCGGACGCATTTTTTCGTATTGATCGCGCCGATTCCAAAGTAAACAGGAACTCTTCCCGCTGCCTGGTCTACCATGATCTTAAATCCACGTTCCATTTCCTCTTCTTCGATCTGGTAGAACTCACCGTTGGAGCCAAAAGCAAGGATACCGTGAAGGCCGCCATTAATCACATAGTCTACCTGTGCCCGCATAGCTGCTTCATTGATTTTTTCCTCTTCGTCAATAACTGTAATAATAGGAACGATAACGCCCTTGATAAAATCTGTATTCATAACATTTCCCTCTTAGATCAATAAAGAATTATTTTTCTTTTACAATAGAAACACCGGTCATTCTCTCATAGTAACGGATAATGTCATCATGGTCGCAGCTGCCTTCGTCATGGTTCTTTAATTCCTGCATTACTTCCATCATATGTGCGGTCATTGGTACTGGCATATTGATAGCGTGGGAAGCATTTAATGCATTGTTTAAATCCTTGATGTGCAGGTCAATTCTGAATCCAGGCTTGTAATTTCCAGCTAACATCATAGGCACCTTTGCGTCCATAACAGTAGAACCAGCAAGGCCGCCACGGATGGCCTGATATACCAGTTCTGGATCGGTTCCCATTTTCTTTGCAAAGGTCATTGCCTCTGCACAGATACCGATATTGGCTGCAACGACCATCTGGTTAGCCAGTTTTGCTACGTTTCCGGAGCCGATCTCACCTACATATACAACAGAACTTCCCATTGCCTTTAATAAGTCAGTGTACTTGTCAAATACCTCTTTCTTACCACCACACATGATAGATAAGGTTCCATCAATTGCCTTTGGCTCTCCGCCGGAAACCGGGCAGTCTAACATTTCCATGCCAGTTCTTTCTTTTAACTCAGCTGCAATCTTCTTGGACTCTACTGGATCGATGGAAGACATGTCGATGACTACGGTATCTTTATCTGCTCCCTCTGCAACACCATTTTCACCTAATAAAGCAGCTCTTACATTTGGAGAGTTTGGCACCATGGTAATGACTACATCTACGCCCTTTGCAACTTCTGCGTTATTTGCACCTGCTGTAGCACCTGCTGCTACCAGCTCTTCTACTGCTTCTTTGTGGAAGTCATTCACACAAACCTGATAACCTGCCTTTAAAAGGTTCTTTGCCATTGGCTTTCCCATAATTCCTAAACCAATAAATCCTACTTTCATTTTTTATTCTCTCCCGTTATTAAACTTGAATTTTTCGAATTTACTTACCAGTTTTTCGGATAATAGATCTCTCTGCTCTCCATAAGCCCATCTTTTTCCAGCTTCGCAATATCCAGACGCTGTGGATTACCAGGAAGATCTGGTTGGCAGTAGAAGCGGCCGTTCTTTTCCTCAGGCTGGAACAGGGTATAAGCACCTACCGGGCGGCTGATCGGCTCATGGTATTCGATCCACTCATCTTCGTTGTATAAACAACCAAAAATGGCATTCAGATAAATTCTTCCGCCGGATGTGAATTTAACTCCTTTTTCACGGGCCAGATCACGGATCCTGATAAGATCATCCATTCTGGTCATTCTGCCTACAGACGGCTGAACGTGATCTACGCCTTTTTCAATATAAGTTTCATATTCATAATAGATCCTCATGGACTCTCCAAAAGCGATTGGAATTTTCACTCCCATTTCTTTTAACCTGCGGATCCCGTTCATGTTATGGGAATGGATCGGTTCCTCCAGCCATGCCAGGTGATATGGTTCACACAGCTTCGCAAACTTGTATGCACTGTCCACATCCCATCTCTGGTTGCAGTCAACTGCTACACCGATTTTGTCTCCCACTGCCTTACGGACCTTTTCGATTCTGCGAAGATCCCGCTCCATATCGGTACCGTCATTACTTCCCACTTTAAATTTAACAGTGGTGTAGCCTTCCTCCACATACCGGACCATGTCTTCTACCAGCTCATCATCCTCCATAAGAAGGGAACCGCCGCCTTTATAAGCCTGGGCCCAGTCTTTTGTAGCTCCCATAAATCTGTGAAGAGGCTTATTGGCTCTCTGAGCCAGGATATCCAGCATCATCAGGTCTAACTGTCCCACTTCCACAGCCTTCTCGCTTTGAAATCCTGCGTTTCTTATCTTCCAGTAAAGACTGTTTCTCCACTCATTGTAGCTATGCTCTTCTCCGTTTAAGATCATAGGAAGAATGTCCGTAATAAATCCAGGACCTACTGACAGATGAGCGCATGCTCCTTCCTGGTCATACAGTTCAATGCAGCCCTGTTCCGGTGCGAACTTTCCCATTCCTCCGGTTCCGTCTTTAAAAGGCTTTGGTAGGGGAATTTTATGGAAATGATAGTATACGGCTTTTGTAAATTTTATTTTATCCTCAAAAGAAAAAGTAAACATCTTCATTGCCTCCGTTTATCTTTTTTATTTTTATAGATCTTATAATCCTGTGGAAGACAGCTCATTTGCTACACCGTCTTCTACGATCTTTGCACAGGACATGGAATCACTTTCCCCATAGCTTGAAAGCTGAAGAGCATTAAAGAAAGTACCATCTGCGCCTGTAAAGGAGTTTCTTTCAAAGGTTGGATCCATCTGGAAACTGCTCCATTCCATTACCTTTGCATTTGCCTCTGCTACCTGGCTTCCGCTCAGATCCAGCATAGAAAGTCCAGCCTTGTTAGCAGGAACACCACGGGTATCTCCCAGTGTCTTTACACCATCTTCTTCGGCTACCAGGAACTGGATCAAAGCAGCTGCCTCTGCCGGATGCTCTGTGGTTGCGCTGATACCAAATGCCTGGTTTACCTTGATAAAGCCGCCGTGGTAATCACCCATCTTAATGTAATCACCGATCACAAACTCGCCGTCTTTTACTGCTTCTGCATGTTTTACAATGGAAGTATCATAAAGGAAAATGCCTGCATAATGTCCATCGATCCAGTTTGCGTTTGTATCGATCAGGTCAGCGCCGTCTCCTGCTACCTTCTGTAAAGTAGGAATTACGTGGTTGTCCTCCAGATTCTTAAGAAAATCAAATCCTTCTGCGATTTCTTCCTGGCTGTACTGCAAAGCGCCATCCTTTACCCAGTCTTTGCCATATTTACACTGCAGGTAATAAACCATAAGAAAAGCACGATCCAGTTCCTTTGTAACCAGCGGATAGTAGGAGTCATCATATGCCTCAAATGCTTTTCCTGCTGCTAACAGTTCATCTAATGTAGTAGGGATCTCCACACCGATCTTATCAAAAGTGGTCTTGTTCCAGCAGAACACTCTTCCTGTATTGCTGATGGGGATGGCGTTCAGCTTGCCGTTGATGGTAAATACGGATTTATCCCCCTCTGTATAATTGTCCAGATCCAGGATATTGGATACCTTGTTCAGATCATAGAAGTTGTCCCCTTTTGGTGAGTAGGTGGACACCCAGCTCCAGTCTAACTGCATCACATCTGCTGCATTGCCTGATTTGATGCCCAATGCGATCTTTTCCTCATGGCCGTTAAATGCCTCGTATTCAGCTGCTACCTTAATATTTGGGTATTTCTCCTGGAATTTATCGATTGCTGCCAGCGTAGCCTGATTTCTGGAATCTCCGCCCCACCAGTTCAGTCTCAGTGTAATAGGAGTCTGAGTATCAACCTCAAGTCCTTCCGGTGCTGCAGGTTCTTCCGTTCCCTGTGTCGCGTCACTGGCCTGCGCATTCTGTTCCCCTGTGGACTCCTGCGGTTTAGATGTAGGCATGCAGCCCACTGTGCTGACAGCCATTGCTCCTGCCAGAAGTAATGCCCCTAATTTTTTTACATTTTTCTTCATTTTTGTTTTCTCCCTTCTGCATCAATGATGATTAAAATACACTCCATAAGCATTTTCATAAAAAATCTGTTCTTTTTCCTGATCTGTGAACACGGTCGAGTCAGCTATATAGCCAACATAATGACCATATACATCCTCTTTCAGTGCCGATGGAAAATCTGTGCCAAACATCAGCTTTTCTGCTCCAACCATCTCCTTAGCCAACTGGATAAACTCAATGGCCTTGGGATATGGATACTCATCCGGCCTGCAGTTATGGACCACACTTGACAGATCAAACCAGAGATTTGGCAGCTGTAACTGTTCTAAGGCCCAGCGCAGCCTGTCTTTATCCTTGTTTGATGGAGCCAGCAGATGGCAGGCCACAAATTTCATCTCCGGGTATCTTTTAACCAGATTGCAAAGTTCCGGAACCTGCCAGCTGTCACTTCCACATTTTCCAATATCAATGACAAATACATGACCATGATCACAGGCATAGGAACAGGCTTCATCCATCACAGGACCATCCAGTTTCAGTTCAGGATGGATAGCCATCAGGCCGGAGCCTGTGCTTACCTCAAATTTTTCTATCTTAAACCCCAGTTCTTCAAACAGGTACCTTCGTATACCATCTTTATCTCTGGAAAATGGATCATAGGCACCGGCTCCAGCAAACCGGTCCGGGTACTTTTTAACTGCCAGATGGGTGTAGTAATTCTGATATCCATAGAAATTGCCCTGGAGCAGAACTGCCTTTTCTACCCCATTTTTATCCATTACCTGTAAAAGATGTTCCGGCGTCACCTGATCCCCGCCAAACTCCTTCGGTATCATCCTTACGGTCTGACCATTGGCATAGACAGCCATTCCGTTTCCTATGCTGCGCAGCTCTCCACCTGCGCCCGTTCCGGCAATATACTGGACCAGATGAGCATGACTGTCAATGATCCTGCCCTTTCTCATCCCTTTACACCTCCTGCTGCAATTCCTTCTACAAAGGAATCCTGTGCTGTAAAGAATACGATCAGTGAAGGAACAATAGCGATCAGTGACATGGCTAATACTCTGTTCCATTCAAATCCTACGTCTGCGTCCATGGACATACGAAGGAAAATGGATACCGGATATTTAGCTACTGTATTAACATAAATAAGTGGTCCCATAAAATCATTGGATGCCCACATAAACTGGAACAATGCACAGGAAACAATGGAAGGTTTCAGCATTGGAACGATCACGTACCAGAGTCTCTGCATAATTCCGCATCCATCGATCTCAGCTGCTTCCTCCAGTTCTTTTGGTATTCCACGAAGGAACTGGATCAACATGTATACAAAGTAGGTATCTCCTGCCAACAGGGAAGGAATAATAATAGGAAGATAAGAGTCTAACCATCCTACCTGGTCAAAGAGTATGTACTGAGGTACGTTTAATACTACCTGAGGCAGAAACAGTGTGGACAGCAATACTGCAAAAGAAAAACGTTTGCCAATAAAGTTAAACCGTGCAAATCCATAAGCAGTCAGTGTAGCGGAAGCTACGGTAAAAAGTACTTTTGGAATTACAAACTTATAAGTGTTCACCATGAAATGAAGGAGTGTCATTCCCTGGTATCCTTCAAAGCCTTTTTTGTAACCACTTAAGGTTGGGAATCTTGGTATACAGCTTACGCTGGAAAATATCTGTTCATTGGTCATAAAAGAAGCTCCGATCATCCAGACCAGGGGGTAAACCATGACAACTCCCACTGCCAGAAGGATGACATATCTCCAGACCATATTTACTTTATTACGTGTTTCACGAGACATTCGATCTACCTCCCATCCTCGTCAGAATAATATACCCAGTACTTCTGGCTGAAGAACGCTACACCTGTCAGTGTCATGATGATCAGGAACAGAAGCCAGGCAATGGCACTTGCCATACCCATTTCATAACTCTTAAAGGCATTGTTATATACCAGAAGAGATACCAATGTAGTGGAACGAAGAGGTCCTCCCTGAGTTACGATAAACGGACCATTGAATTCCTGGAACTTGTTGCACAGCTGGGTAACGAAATTATAGAAAATAACCGGTGTGATAAGTGGAATGGTTACACTGAAAAACTGTCTCCATTTTCCTGCTCCGTCAATGGATGCTGCCTCATACAGATCCTTTGACACTCCCTTTAAGGCTGCAAGGAAGATCACCATCGGGGAACCAAACTGCCAGATCTTTAAAAATACAATGACCCAGAAAGCTCCGCCTGGATCACCCAGCCAGTTAAAGGGCTGGATACCAAACCTGGATGCGATCATGTTTACAAGTCCCTCTGTCTTAAACAAAAATCTCCACAATACCGCAATGGAAACGGATCCACCCAGAATAGAAGGGATGTAATAAGCAGTTCTGAAAAAGTTCACGCCCTTGATCTTAAAATTCAGGATATAAGCGATAAACAAAGCAAAGATCAATTCCAGTGGAACGGTAAGAAAGGCATATTTAAAGGTCTGTATAAATGCCTTCATGATCAATGGGTCGCCCAGTATTTTTTTGTAGTTGCTTAAGCCTGAAAAAGTAGCTGTCCTGAAAAGGTTGTAATCATGGAAACTGTAGATCAATGATGATATAAAGGGATACAGTTTAAAGATTGCAAATCCGATCCACCACGGCAGGATCAGCAACAGTCCCACATTCTTCTTTCTGAATTCTTTGAATTTCATTTTATCGCCTCCTCCATGTTTTCCCGTTCTTGAATACCATGTTTTCCCACCAACTTTTTCTTCATGTTTTCCCTCTCCTTTTTCATATCATTTTAAATATAATATTATTACGTTCCCGCGTTGGCTTTTTTAGCAATTTTAGCTTATTTCCATGCCATACGTCTTTATATTTTGTATTATATACTTGTATTTCTCATTTTACAAAGCTATAATAATTATACTTATCATGGCATTTTAGTTATAGTAAATTCCAGTTTTTTACATTCCATGGATTTTATTTGTAATATATTAAAGAAGCAATAAGAAAGGGACCGATCTTATATGACAACACGACAATTTTATTACCTTACCGTTATAGCGGATCTTGGAAATCTTTCCGCTGCAGCCCAGAAACTGCAGATCTCCCAGCCTGCCTTAAGCAAATTTCTTACGGAATATGAAGCTTCCCTTGGCTTCCAGATCTTTCTCCGTTATCACCGACATCTGGCACCTACCTCTGTAGGCCGCTGCGTGATCGAATACGCACATAAGATCGTCAGTGAGCAGAACAGACTTTCCCAGTCCTTAAGAACGATCATCAACAGGGATCATGCCTGTATCCGCCTTGGAACTACTCCCAACCGTGGTTCTGTGATCTACAGCCGGATCTATCAGACGTTTATGGATCGTTACCCGGATATTTCCCTGTCTCTCACAGAACGATACTCCAATGAACAGACAGAAGCGGTTCTGAAAGGCCAAGTGGATCTTACCATCGGCTCCGGAAAATCTTCTGATAAAGTAACCGATATCCCCGTTGCGCATGAGGAACTCCTGGTTGCCCTTCCTGCGGCTCATCCTCTGGCATCTTCCGATAAGGTCCGTCTTTCTAACCTGAAAGATACGCCGTTCGTACTCCAGGGGCCACGTCACAATATCCGCATTCTTGCAGAAGAGCTTTTTAAAGAAGCCGGATTTGAACCTGTAATTACCTTTGAGTCCGATAATGTGATCATTGTTGACTCCATGCTCCACCATGCTGCCGGAGCAGGCTTTGTATCAAAAAAATACGCCGTTCCCTGTAACGAACTGGTTTTTCTCCCCTTAGATCCGCCTGTATACCAAGAAACCCATATCCGCTTTCCTTTGGGACATAAACTGACAGAACCGGAACAGTACCTTGCGTTTCTTCTGATCCGTGATATCCAGTCCAATCCAGAACAGCGTTTTGAGATCATTCCTTCAAAAGAAGTAAATGATCTGCTCCAGGCTGCTGATCCTGATATGAGCAGTAAAAACGATCCTGCTTCCATACAGGGCGGACATGCAGCTGCATCCTCTGTACAGGGGTATTCTGAGTTAAACTTAAATCCCCAGCTTCTTCGTTATGTGATCGCCATTGTAGATGAAAAAAGCCTGACCAAAGCCGCTGAAAAGTTTTATCTGACCCAGCCTACTCTTTCCCGTTATCTTCACGGCATGGAAAAAATGCTGGGTGCCAGATTATTTACCAGAGAACACAACAAATTACTTCCAACCAATGCCGGAAAGGTATTTGTAAACTTTGCCCGCAACATCCTACAGATCGAGGAAGAAATGTCAGAACACATCAAAACCTATCAGCAGGGACATGACGGTGGTATCTATCTGCAATGTGACCCCAGTCTGCTACACATCATCCAGACACAGGTCATTCCCAGTTTTAAGAAACAGCACCCGGATATCCAGCTGAATGTGAGCACCAACAGCCGTGAGCAGATCCAGGAGTCACTTTTAAATGCATCTGCTGATTATGGGGTCTATTTTTCCTGCGAAGAAGAACATCCTATTTTAGACAGCCGCATTCTGGATGAAGATGAACTTGTGTATTGTTCCAAACATGATCTCCTTTCTGATCCCCTGGAGCATACTAAAATTATGACGGTTCCAAAAGGAAATCCTCTTTACGCTGAACAGAAACGCCTGTTTCAGCAGTTATATCTGACTTTCCCTGCAACTTCCTGTGAAGCAGCTCCATCCATTCTTTTTTTTCTGGAAAAAAATGGAATTGGAAACACCATATTGCCTTCTAAAACAATGGCAAATAACCCGGATGACCGCCATTTTCTTACACCGGCCCCGGGATATTTTCTCATCATGGCCCATCATCCCATCCGCACCATGCCTCCGGTGACCAGGGATTTAGAAACTCTGCTTTATGATACATTTGAAACATATTTTGAGCATTTCGCGGAGTTATTTTCATAAATATGGAAAAAATGTAGATGCATGGCAATTAAAAAGGCAGCTGCATATCCCTGGACTTTATCGCTTACCTGTCCAAGCAACTTGCACACAGGAAGGTTTGCTACCTTTCCAAGGATATCCCAGAGAGCCACATCAATACCGCTGATCGCCCCCATGACCATTCCCTGACGGCCATTTGCCCAGTTGTTCCACATCATCTTCTGATGGAGAAATTCGATCTATGTGGGATCTTCATCTAAAAGTAATGATTTTAACTGTTTTTCTACTACAAATTCCATTGCATCCATGGAACTTCCAAAGGTTGCTGCTTCTCCGATCCCTGTAAGTTCTGTATCTGTTTCAATGAAGATAAGAAATGATCACCGGCATCAGCAGTGCCAGGATGGCATCCTTAAATGCCTGAACTTTTTCCTCTGTGGCAGCTCTTTCGCTTGGCTCAAATCCCTGTTTTTTACATAAGAAGTGGGCAACCACACATAACACCAGACAGATGAAAATTCCCGGAAGGAAACCTGCCATAAACAGATCACTGATAGAAGTTCCTGTCGCTACACCGTACTGGATGAGACCGATACTTGTGGGAATGATAACACCCTGGTCTGCAGTGCTGTAAACAGTTCACCAAAACTCATGGACACTGCATCGATCCCTAGCTCTCCAAGAGAGTCAACACAGACGGAACTTTCCAGCATTCTCATCCGGATGCCCTTTGCGTCTTCCGGATGAACGATGGGTCTGCTGGAATTGGTCATGCTTCTAAAACCAAGATCAAAGGTTCCATAGGTCTCAATTCCCTATTTTTCCAGTCCTTTAAAAATTTCCTGTCCTGTTTCTCCGTCCAGTACCTTAAAAGCTTCTTCTCTGGAGTCAAACAGATATAGAAAGTTAAATACGTCCATATCCGGGTCAAATCCGCTTAAAGTTGCTGCAACTGCAACTGTGATGTCAATGGTTCCAAATGGAAGAGATCACCATGACTTTTGAAGCCAGACTGCTCATGGAACCCTATATTATTGAAAATTACAGTAAATATATTGATATGGATAAACTTCTTGACTTAGAAGAACAGACAAAAAAGATCTTAAGCAGTGATATCTTAGAGCAGAAGGATGCTGTTGTCTTCTGCAATATTGATGATGCCTTACACCGCACCATTGCCGATGCCTGTAAAAACAAATACCTGAACATGAACTTATCCCAGATCTATGACCAGAACATCCGTATCCGCATCTTAGGCGAACAACCGAATAATTCTTTTAAAGGCTGTTGTAAAACAGATAAATAATTATCCATTCTGCAACAGCCCTTTTATCTTTATATATGCTAAACCAGATAATTATTTGGCAGGCGCACACTTCTCCTGCATCTCTCAGGTTTCCCTTGTCTGTACCAGCGGCGTGTGGATCGTGCGAAATTTTCCACCTCAAATAATCATCTGGGTAAAGCCTTATTTATTTTCTTTTTTCAAATACTCCGTATAGGGCACATCCGGATCCAGGATCAGTCCCCCATGCATAGTCGGGGCTTTGGCCGGTTTCATATAATCACCATATTCGGCGGTGAGTCTGCCGTCATAGCCTACAGGAACAGGTATCTTACGGTTTTCAAAGGGCATGTAAACAGCTTCTTTGAACCACTCCCGCTTCCAGGTGTTTTTTTCCAGATAGCGGATAAATACAGTGTCGCAGACATATTCCGTATCTTTGCCTTTGAAGCGGGTACACAGTTTTTCATAACCCTTATATGCCTTGACCATGGGAACATGGAGAAGCATTCCAATGCCATGGAGAAGTTTTCCAAAAACCGTTGCATTTTCATAATAATCAAAGCGGTACCAGGTATAAAGCACGGTCCAATAAAACTGGATCTTTTTGGCCCAGCTTTTTCTTTCTTTTTCCGTTTTCGGCATACCGTCCAATGGAAAAATATCAATAAAAATGCCGCAGTTATATCCCGCCTTTTTATCTTCTTCATTGCAGCCGCAGGTCTTGCTGTTTCGGATCTGGGCGTGGCCGCGAAGGTAATTTTTCTCTGTATACACAGTCTGAAGCACCAGATCTTCTTTCAGCCATTTCGGGGCAATCTGCACAAATTTATCATAATCTTCCCGCAGCATGACCAGGTCAATATCGTCATCCCATGGAATATATCCTTCATGGCGGATAGCACCGATCAAGGTTCCGCTGTCAGCAAAATATTTAAGCCCATTGGCTTTGCAGATGCGCTCCACTTCATCTAACATTTCCAGCTGCACCGCCCATACACGCTTCGTTTTTTCATCTACCGTGTATCCGCAGCGTATTTCCTCTTTATAAAATTCCGGCTTTTCTCTCAGCATGTCCCAATAATCAATCCTTCCAAACTGTTTTTATCTCACATAACATGGCATTCCTGTGATTTTTTTATGGCTGTCCCGTCAGCCGCCTGTATATTTTCCCTAAATACTGATACAGGAACGGATCACGCATTACCAGAAGCACCAGTAAATACACCACTGCGCCTGCACCGATCTGAACAAAAGTGGTGATAGGTCCCAGGCCACGGACCTGTTCCAAAAACTGTCCCGTCCACACCACAGCTCCCAACATAATAACAGCCGCCACAAGACGCCTCCAGCCATAACGCACCAGCATTTTCAGCTTTATAAAATCTCTTCCCAGCCACAGATAAAGGGAGGTGATAAAACATTCTGCTGCTACTGACGCTGCTGCTGCTCCCAACGCTGCAAAATGAGGGATCAGAAGGAAATTTAAACAGGCATTGACCATAGCTCCTGCTACGATCACTTTGCCGCTCTGGGCCCTTTTTCCACCAGGCGTTAAAATCTGGCTGCCGATGCAGTCACTTAAACCTACCACCAGCACCAGAGGACTGCATACATACATTAAAAATGTCACCGGCAGATACCCGTTTCCCAAAAACCAGGGAATAAACTGGGCTGCGATCCCCGCCAGACCCAGCATAATAGGCATTGCCATTAAAAGGACAAAATCCAGTGAGTCCTGGAAACGCTTATGGATCTCTTCCATCCGTCCAGTTCCAAATAAATAGGACATACGGGCGGACATAACTGCATTAAAAGACATGATCAGTATTTTCGCCATATTCACAAAACCGGTGGCATATTCATAATAACCGTTCTGTGACTTATTTTCCCCGGAAAACCAGCCAAGCATAGTCTTATCCAAAATGGTATAGACGGAAGTGGCGATGGTAGGTATAAAGTAAACCAGAGTCTCTTTTAAATGGCGCAAAGGACGCAGTTCTTTTAAAACCGGCTTTTCCACCTGCCCCTTTAAATATCCCCACATGGAAACATTTCCCAGAAGTCCGGTTGCCGCAGTCAATGCCACATACAGCAGAAGATCTTCTTTTTCCCGGATAAATAAAAACAGCATGGCAATGCCCACAAGCTTCACTGCCGTATTTCGCAAAACGATCAGGGAATACTGCTCCAGCCCCCCATAAAACCAGGAAATATCAAAAGCAACTGCCAGCAGTGTCATCGTCAATACCACATAATAAGGCCTGTATTCCCTGGCAAAGCCGATCACAAACAGCCAGATAATAAGACATGCTGCGGTCGTTGCCATACAAAGCACCTCGATCTCCCAGAAAAGCCGGCTGCGTATCTTTATCTCATCTCTGTGTCTTGCGATCTCCCTCTGCCCATAAGAAGCCGTTCCCAGAGCCGCCAGTATGGCAAAATACTGGACTACGGAATTGGTATAACTCTGTACTCCCGTTCCATCTGCCCCCAGAACGCGGGAAATATACGGGGTCGTGATAAATGGGGTGATCAGCGTCATCACCTGGTAAATTAAATTGTATATATAGTTTTTCCGAACACTGGGTGCTTTTGCCATAAGATCTTCTCTATACTCCATTTATATTTATGTTCTCTTAAAATCTTTTTTGTCTCTTGGCTCATTATACCCATGGAAACCTTTTTAAGCAAGGCAAAAAATCCGCAACAATGCCAGTACCGGCATTATTGCGGATTTTCCAGATAAATCTGTCTGCAATGTTCTAATCTTCCATCATATGATCATATTTCTCTCTTGTTTCTTCCCGTTCCAGATTCAGCACATAAGAAAGACCTTTTAATTTCGTATTCAGGATCAGCTTTTTCGGAAATTCGCAGGCCTCTAACATTTCCTTTGCCCGATCCAGGTTTCCTATATCGTAAAATATGTGAGCATCACTGTCCACGATCACCGGCACCTTGTATTTTTTACAGAAAGACAGCATAACCGGAAGATTTTTGTCTGCATTCAGTCTGCCGGTACGGGGAGAAAAAGAGCTGTTGTTTACTTCCAGCGCCACCTTTTCTTTTGCTGCCGCTTTTACCAGTTTTTCATAATCCAGAGGAAAACGGTCATCATCTGGATGTCCGATGATCTTCACATATGGATTTTTCATAGCTCCGATCAATGCATTGGTATTTTCCTCTCTGGTTCCTGCTTTTACACAGGGAACATGAAGACTGGCAATCACATAGTCCATTTTCTTTAAAACAGCTTCTTCCGCATCCAGTTTTCCTTCCAGATCTATGATATTGGCTTCCATACCGGTAAAAATACGGACTCCCAGTATTTTCTCTTTGATCGCCTTAAAATTAGTAAAATAAATAGGCTGCGCAGATCCCGGCATGGCACTGTAGTGATCTGATGTTCCCATGGCTTTTAATCCTTTGGCCGCTGCCTCTTCTATATTTTCTTTTAATGTGCTAAATGCATGACCACTGGCCACTGTATGTGTGTGAAGGTCAAATAACAGCTTCATTTTTTATTCCTCTTTTCTTATGATGCCTGGTAAACCAGCTTTACCTGTTCTCCCGGCTCATACTGTTCTCTGCTTCCTGCGTATACCGTAAATGTATCTTCCCCGCATTTTAAGGAATAATGGATCTCCCTGCCGCTGTACTGCCTGTTGGTTACAGTTGCCGGAATACCTTTTCCTTCTTTTACAATGTGAAACTGCTCCGGACGTACAGGAAACAGACCATGGTTTTTAAAAGCCTGTGCTACTTCCGGTCCATCATATATAAGGGACTGATCCATTACTTTAAAATAGGAATCATTCCATTGTCCTCTGACAAAATTACATTTGCTTACAAAGGACGCTGCAAATTCAGTCTGTGGATGTAGATAGATCTCCTCAGGTGTTCCTACCTGTTCTATCTTTCCATTTTTCATAATGAGGATACGATCTGCCATGGCAAGAGCCTCGCTCTGGTCATGGGTCACATAAATAATGGTCGCCCCGGTCATACGGTGAACATCCTGGATCACCCGGCGCATACTGATCTTTAATTCTGCATCCAAAGCACTTAAAGGTTCATCCATTAAAAGAATGGATGGCTTTCCCACAATGGCTCTTGCAAGAGAGACTCTCTGCCTTTGTCCACCGGAAAGTTCTCCCTGATACCGGTCTTCATAAGGCTTTAATCCCATATTTTCAATGGCTGCATCTACGGCTTCTTTTTTCTGTGCCTCTGTCAGGTGTTTCTGCTTTGGACTCTTCATTGGAAATTCTACATGCTGGCGCACTGTCATATTGGGCCACAAAGCAAATGACTGAAATACCATTCCCAGGTCACGCTGCTCTACCGGAACCATTTTTCCATTTCCGGAATAGATCACATCATCCATCCGTATCTTTCCCTCTGTAGGTTTTGCAAATCCGCCGATCGCCCGCAAAAGAGTGGTCTTTCCACAGCCGGAAGGTCCTAAAATAGCCAGAAACTCCCCATTTCGTATTTCCAGATCAATGTCATTAAGCGCCAGTGTTTGTCCGAACCTCTGGGTTATATGCTCTAAATAAAGACTCATGTTCTTTTCCTCTCTTCTTTTTTTCTGCCGGTTTTAAAGCCACCAGACAGTAACCTGTAAGAACCATTACAACGATCACAGCTGACATAGCTGCCGACAGATTGTAATCTCCAGACTGCTGGAAGTTAAAAATAGTAAGTCCTATGGTCTTTGTTCCTGCACTTGCAAGCATAGATGACAAAGTAAGTTCTGTAAGTGATGATACAAAGATCAAAAAGGAACCGGATAAAATAGGACGTACCAGCATAGGAAGCAATACCTGCTGCCAGAGAGCTCTTTTGCCTCTGCCACAGGCACGTACTGCTTCTTCCAGTTCCGGGTTCACAGACATAAGAGCTGTGGTGCTCTCTTTGATCTGAAGGATCAGATATCTGGTTATATAAGCGATCACCAGGATCCATATGGTTCCGTATACTCCCGGACGGATCCCGGGAAGCGGCTCTACCCAGTGGAAGATCATTGCCAGAGAAAGAACGATACCTGGAATGGCATAGGTCAGAGAAGCACATTTTTCCATGGTCACAGCCCCTTTACTGTTTCTTCTTACTTTCATATAGGCTGCTGCAGTTCCCACAATAATACAGACTCCACAAGTCACAAGTGCCAGAAGGATACTGTTTCTGACCGCAGCAAGAACACCTCTGTTTGTAAATACAAAAGCAAAATTTTTAAGGGACAGATTATCCAACGTCATTTTCAGGCCATATGTTTTTAAAAATGCGCTTTTTATCATTACCAGAATGGGAACCAGATTTAATACACCTAATGTTCCCAACAGCCCCCATTCTAATATTCTCCGTTTTGGTCCTTCCAGCTCAATACGTACCGAATAATCTTCTTTAATGCTTTCTGATTTTCCATTTTTTCCCACTAATGCTGTTTCCATCAATGTACCGCCTACTGCGATCACAGATAAAAGAACAGAAAGAGCAGCTGCCAGAGGGAAAGCGTCTGGTCCAAATCCAATTGCTTTTTCATAAATATAGGTGCTGAGCACCGGGATGCCAGAAGAGATACCTAAAAATGCCGGCACAGAGAAGTTATCAATGGCTGATAAAAACGCCAGAAGCCCGCCTGCAATGATCGCAGGAAGCACCTGCACCAGATCCACATGGACCAGTGTATAAGAAAGACCAAATCCGCAGGCTCTGGAAGCCCATTCCAGGTCTCTTGGAATACGCCGAAGCATATGGATCACGCTCATGTATACAACAGGGATGTTGCAGATACCGATCACCAGTAAAATACCGCCAATGGAATAAATATTCACCGGACCGATCCCCACTGCCCCAAGGATCTGGTTTACGATCCCTTTTTTACTTAAAAATCCGCTCCAGGAAAGAGTAATAATATAAGAGGGGATAATGAAAGGAAGCAGCACCAGTAATTCTAAAAGCCTTTTTCTTTTTATATTGGTATAAGCTGCTGCCAGAGCCAGTCCGCTTCCTGCCACGATGGCGATCATGGTAGAGGAAGCAGCAATCAGGATCGTATTAAAGATCGCTTCCCTGGTCCGTTTTTCCTGTAACAGGACCTGATAATTAGAAAGTCCATAACCATCGCTTCCTTTCAGGCTCATAAACAGTAAACGGACGATCGGCGCTATAAATACCAGGAAGACTCCCAGGTAAAACAGCAGCAGACCTGTACTGCCTAAGACTTTTTTATGTTTCATAACAATGCTGCCCCTTTCTGCCTGTATACCTGCTGTTACTGGAAGATCTCAGAAAATTTCTCTTTATCTGCGTCACGGCTGCTGTAAAGTTCTTTTGTATCAGCACTGATGGTCTTGATCTGATCAATGGATTTTAATCCTTCTGGTGCTGCTACACCCTCTTTTACAGGTGTATAACCAATAGAAGCTGCCAGTTCCTGTCCTTCATCAGAAAGAACGAAATCTACAAATGCTTCTGCTGCTTCCTGGTTCCTGGAGTCTTTTAACACACCAATTGGTTCGGTAATGGCTGGTGAACCTTCTTCCGGATAAACAAACTCTACCGGGGCACCATCATTTTTAGAACGGTTTGCCATGTAATCGACCAGGATACCGCAGGACTTTTCTCCTGCCACTACTGCCTTCTGTATTGCTCCGTTTCCTTTATCTACTGTAATTCCGTTATCCTTTAATCCCTGGAAGAAATCCCAGCCTAATGTTTCATTGCGGCTGAGTACCCCCAGATTGTAAGCTGCCGCACCGGAATACAACGGGCTTGGCATGATCACTGCATCTTTAAATGCCTCTCCTGTCAGATCTGCAAATCCCTTTGGCGCATCTTTTACCAGATCTGTGTTGTATGCAATACCTGTTGTGATCACCTTTGTTCCTGTATACATATGGTCTTTATCAATGTATTCTTCCGGAATGCCTTTCAGTTCCGGTGACTCATAAGGTAAAAGCATATCCTGTTCTTTTAAAGTTTCAAATGTAACACTGTCTGCTACTAAAAGCACATCTGCCTGAACAGCACCTGCTGTCTGCTCTGCCAAAACCTTGCTGACTACTTCTTCTGTTCCGGAACGGAATACATCTACTGTTACATCCGGGCACTCTTTGTTAAAGCCATCGATCAGCTTCTGTGCATCTTCCTCCGGCTGGGAAGTATATAATGTGATCTTTCCGGAAACATCTTTCTTTTCTGCCTCTGTGGAAGCTTCTGTCGTCTCTGCCTTTGCCTGTGTAGCCGGTTCTGCTGTGGTCTTGGCAGGTGCTGCTGTTGTTTCTGTTTTATCAGTCTGTCCGCTGCATCCTGCAAGTCCCATAACTGCTGCTGTTGTTAAGATTAATGCCATTTTCTTATTCATTTTTAAAGTCCTCCGTTTGTTTTTAAAAAAGCTGTATTTTCTGTAAATGTATGAAAATCCCTGCTGTCATCATAGCCTTCTGTTACCAGAGGGAGTCCATATGCTAAAAGTTGTGGAAGCATTTCTTTAAATGAAAAATCACCGTTTTCTAAAGGAGTATGGTAACATTTTCCTTTCCGGTTGCTGATATGTATCTTGGAGATCCGTTTCATCTGGTCTAATATGTGAAATGGTTCTTCTTCGCTGTCACAATGTGCTATATCCAGAGTATAAAAAAACTGTTTTTTTCTGCTTCCTGCTGCTTCTTCCATACTCTGTGCATCTGTTACAAATTCTTTTGGGATCTTTTCCATGATCTCTAAAGAAACATCTACTCCGATCCGGTCAGAAAGCCTTCCGATCTGTTCTAACGAGTCCTGAAGAAGTTTCATGCTCTCTTCTCTTCGTCCCGGAAGTGTCATATGTCCCGGATGAACTGTCAGTTCCATTGCTTCTAACTCTGCTGCCAGCCTCATAGATGCTTCCACCTGTTTTATGGACATTTCCCGGATCCCCTGATTCATGGAAGCCAGATTTAAATCCCAGCTGCAGCTATGTACACAGGTTCTTAAAGGGTATAATGCCTGAAGACGCAGATACTCCTGTGTGTCATACCCTCTTGCAAAAAACTGCTGCGCCCAAAGTTCGATTCCATCAAATCCATTGTCATATACCCGCTGGAACATTTCTTCCAGCCCGGCATTCCAAAGCAGAGTCGATGAAACAAATATCTGTTTCATATCCATGCCCCTTTCCTGTTGAACTGTTTGCATTATACGATTTAGAATGTAAAATTCAAAAGCATGAAAATGTAAAATATGAGTAATATTTTTCATTTATTATAATTATGAAATTTTATTTGCATTTATGATCACCAAATGATAAAATAACTCATATAGATGATCATTTTCAGCCATTCAGATCAAAAAAGGAGTTGTATTCTCAGATGCTTCAGGAATTATATGAACAATATAAAGATACATTTTCAAAATCGGACCATAAACTGATACAGTATCTTCTGCGAAACGAAGAACAGCTTCAGTATCTCACTTCAGAAGAACTTTCTGCACACACAGGCATCAGTCCTGCCACGGTTTCAAGATTTTGGAAAAAAATAGGATTTCAGAATTTAAAAGAACTGAAAATAAAGCAGCGGATCCAGGATACCGCTACTCCCAGTTCCCGCCTTACTTCTGCACTGAAGCGTTTTGAAGAAACCGCTTCCCTTACAGAAGACCTGAAAATGCATTTTGGAAATAATACAGCAAAAACGCTGGACCGTATGGATCCAGCACTTCCAGCCCGTGCAGCAGACCTTTTACTGCAGGCACAGCATGTTTATATCTATGCCCCGGATGCTTCCTGCGGACTGGCATCCATTTTTTGTTATCGCGCAAGACGATTGGGGATCCAGCCTGTTCTCTTAGAAGGTGGATCTGCCATTTATGAATATATGGTCAACATTACCGGCAATGATCTGGTCCTTCTTTTCAGTTTCTCACGTCTTTTAGGTGAAACACGGATCCTTTTAGATCACTGTAACAAGATAAACTGCCCGGTTATCCTTTTTACAGACCTTTTTGCGACTCAGGAAGAAATGCCGTCCAGACTGACTTTTTACTGCTATCGCGGCGAACCAAATGAATATCATTCTATGACGGTTCCTTTACTGGTCCTTGATCTGATCATTTTAAATCTGATGCAGGCAAGCAAAAACAGTCTCACCTCCAGCCATTATCTGGAGAAACTGCGGGCCGAATATGCACAGATCATACGGAGATGACCTCAGCCATTGACAAATCACCGTTTTTGTGCCTATTCTATACTTATAATGTAACCATAATAAATACAGATCCACAAATGATCATAAGGGGGAGTACAACTATGAAAAAGCCATTGGCTGTTCTTATCACTGCTTTCAGTCTTTCTTTGGGACTTACGCCTGCATTTACCGGAATATCCGGAAATCTGATTATAGAGGCTGAGGCACATCAAGGCCGGACTGATGCAAACGGCGGACATCATGATTATAAAAACAAAAGCGGTCTTGGAAGCTATCACTATCACTGCGGAGGCAATCCTGCTCATCTCCATCCAAACGGGGTCTGCCCTTATGCAGGCGGTTCTTCTGGTAATTCCGGCTCAGCTGGTGGTTCTTCCTCCAAAAATCCGTCTTCTTCCGGAAATCAAAATCAAACAGAAACAGCAGCCGCTCAGGTTTCTACTGGTTGGCAGAAAGATGATCATGGCTGGTGGTACCGCCTTTCTGCAGATACCTACTATGCTGACGGTATAGCTGACATCGACGGCGCCACCTATCTATTTAACAGTGACGGCTATATGCTTACCGGTTGGCAGCAGTTAAATGGACACTGGTACTATTTTAACGCAAGCGGTGCCATGGTAACTGGCGGACTGACCATAGATGGGAAATATTACTACTTTGACTCTGACGGCGTACTGGACGAGACAGATTACGATGCCGTAGATGAACCAGGAGACGAAACATCAGATGATGACACAGAATATGACTACGATTATGATTACGACTTAGAAGAATATTAACAGGCAAAACACAAACTGTCGCAGGTTCATCTCAAACAGATGTTCCTACGGCAGTTTTCACTTTTTACATAAAAGCATATAGGATTCCTCTGTACCTCTTTTGAAATTCAGTCGAATTGACTACGATATAAGATACTTAATAGAAATAGATTCTGCCATTCAGGCAAAACGGCTCACATGATATGAGCCGGACTTTTTTATTCATAGAATTTATAATCATTGATCTTTATTTTGGCCATTAAAAACCAAACTCCTGCAATAACTGTTCCAGATATACAGGATCCTTCAGTGCACGCTGCAGATCATCTGCACGATCCGATGTCAGAAGGCAGGAATATAATTTATTCAGTCTGGTAGTAGCTTCTGCACGGCCTTTCTGTAAGCCTTCTGCACGACCTTCCTGTAAGCCTTCTGCACGACCTTTCTGTAAGCCTTCTGCATGGCCTTCTGCCAATCCTTCTGCCCACGCTTCTTCCCGGATCTCATCTGCATGTTCCTGAACATACTCTTTCATATACTGTTCAAACATCATATAGCGTTCCCCCATCTTCCGGCTTCTTTTGATCTGGCGCATGGACTCCTGAAGCCGTTTGACCAATGCATCTTCATAATCAGCTTCACTTCCAGCCAGATCAGCCTTAACAAAATCAAGTAATGCTACCAGTTCCTTTGGTATTTCCTCACGATTTTTTCCATTTGTATTAAGAAAAACAGTGCAGACTCCGTCACCAAATACATTTCCCGTTTCTTCACAGTATCTGCGGATGGTATAACGGCATTTTTTCTGCCCCAGGGGATCAAAGTTACAAATGAAAATGACATATGTGTCTGCCAGCTCTCCATAACTTTTCCCTTTTTCCAGCATTTCCACATCCATCTGACTGTGGTAATAACGGCTGCGTTTTTCCAGACTGTCTTTTTTCACCAGCTGCATCTCAATATCATAATGCGTCCTGTTTTCATCTTTTGCAAATACGTCCATGCGAATACTCTTACATTCCGGATTGAAAAAGAAACCATGTTCTGTGCTGATCTCAACTCTTTCAATCTGGATCTCCAACACACGTTCCAGGAAACATCGGCAGTTTTCTGCATCCATCATAACAGCTGCAAACATAAAATCGTCATGAAATACCAGTTCTTCCAGTGTTTTTTACTCATTTTATTCCTCCATATTACAGAGGAATCCTATACTGGTAGATTATCATAATTTTCCTGTACATGCAATGGAATTCCCAAGAAAAATTATCCCCCTCCATTAAATAATGGTACGGTTGTACCCCCAAAAATCTTTCAATAAGTTTTTTTGACTTTTCCATATAAATTGCTTATGCTATACTGTAGTGAGCGTGCAAACACACACATTGAACACGGCGCGAAAGGAGCCTATCGTGAAATTCGCAGTTACAATCGTTACTTACAACCGACTGGAATTATTAAAAGAATGCATACAGCAGGTTCTGTCCCAGACAGTTCCCTTTTCTTATATTTGTATTGTAGACAACCACAGTACAGATGGTACTTCAGAATATCTGGACCAGCTGGCGGCTGGAACTGAAACCGTTTTCCCAAACGCCGGAAAACCGGAGTTTCACATCCTCCATCTTCCGGAAAATATCGGCGGGGCCGGCGGCTTTGCAAAGGGACTGGAAGATCTTGGAAAAACAGACTGTGACTGGATCCTGATCATTGATGATGATGCCATGATCGCAGCAGATTATATAGAACAGCTTCAGAAAGCCATTTTAAAAACAAACTACCTGGCTTATTCCGGCACTGTAACTACTGCCGGAGCCATTGATACCACCCACAGACGTTTCATCCAGTGTCCAAGACTGATGTTTTATAAGCCGGTACCGGAAGAGGAATATGCCAAAGCTTCTTTTGAATACGATATCAGCACCTTCTGCGGCCTGTTGGTAAACGCTGACATGGTACGAAAGATCGGCCTTCCAAAAACAGAATATTTCATCTGGTTCGATGATACAGAATACTGTCTGCGGTTCCATGACCAGTCACGGATCTTAAATGTGACTACAGCTGTTTTAAACCACAAAACAGCCCCCGTTGGTTCCGCCCCGGTCATCAGCTGGAAAAATTACTATGGTTTCCGCAATGCCATTGACATAGGAAAGACCTATTCCAAAAATCCACACCTGTATATGGCATATATCTGGCTGAACCATAAAGCCCACATTTTCTTGGATACCTTCGGGCTTCTGCTTGGAAACCAGAAAGAAATGCGCCGTTACCGCATCAAAGTCTACAAAGATGTCCTTAAAAACCGCCATAAAAAACCAGACGGAATATCCCCGGATTACCTGCCTGGAAGCGGATACAAATCATAAAGGAGAAAAACGCATGCAAGCAATCATCCTGGCTGCCGGAATGGGAAAACGTTTAAAGCAGCTGACACAGAATAATACAAAATGTATGGTAAAGGTAAACGGTGTTCCCCTGATCAACCGCACCTTAAACCAGTTAGAACAGCATAACCTGTCCCGGATCGTTATTGTTACCGGATATGAAGGCCAAAAACTTCGAGAACATATTGAAGGTCTGCATATCAAAACACCGGTTGTCTTTATTGACAACCCGGTCTATGACCGCACCAACAATATTTACTCCCTTTTCCTGGCAAAAGACTATTTATTAAAAGAAGACACTCTTCTTTTAGAGTCTGATATCATCTTTGAGGACTCTGTATTAAACAGCCTTACTGATGACCCAAGAGACAGTCTGGCACTGGCTGCCAAATATGAGTCATGGATGGACGGAACCTGTCTGGTCCTCTCTGACCAGGACGATATCGAAGCCATGATCCCAGGCAAAAAGTTCCGTTTTTCCGATACCGAACATTATTACAAGACCGTAAACCTTTATAAATTCAGCCAGGAATTTTCCAGGACACACTATGTTCCTTTTCTGGAAGCTTATACAAAAGCACTTGGAAATAATGAATACTATGAACAGGTATTGAAGGTCCTGGTAACTTTAGATGATCCAGGCATCAAGGCAAAACGTCTGGATGAGAACCAGCGCTGGTATGAAATTGACGATATCCAGGATCTGAACATTGCTGAGTCCATTTTCGCACCGGAAAAAGAGCGCACTCACCTGATCCAGAAGCGTTTCGGCGGCTACTGGCGCTATCCAAAAATGCTGGATTTCTGCTATCTGGTAAACAGTTATTATCCGCCGCAGAAAATGATGGATGAGATCAAACATAATTTTGATGTCCTTGCAAGACAGTATCCATCCGGAATGGCTGTAAACTCTCTCCTGGCCGCCAGAAACTTCTCCCTCCGCCAGGATCAGATCGTAGTAGGAAATGGCGCTGCAGAACTGATCAAAGCCCTTATAGAGCGTGTAAAAGGCAATCTGGGCGTGATCCGTCCTGCCTTTGAAGAATATGCAAACCGCTGTGACAAAGAAAAGGTCATTGCATTCGTTCCTCAGACAGAAGATTTCTCCTATAATGAAAATGATGTGATGAACTTCTTTGAAGATAAGAACCTTGACTGCCTGGTATTAGTTAATCCGGACAATCCAACAGGCAATTATATCTCCCGTGAAGGTATGTTAAAACTAGCCCGCTGGACAAAGAAAAAAGGCATCCGCTTCCTTGCAGATGAGTCTTTCGTAGACTTCGCAGAAGAAACAGAACCTACCCTTTTAGCGGAAGAACTGTTAGATGAAAATCCACATATGATCGTGGTAAAGAGCATTTCCAAGTCCTACGGTATCCCGGGACTGCGCTTAGGTGTCGCTGCCAGCGGCGATACGGACCTGATCGGACAGCTGAAAAAAGATGTTGCCATCTGGAATATCAATTCCTTTGGTGAGTTTTATATGCAGATCGAAGAGAAATACAGAAAAGACTATGCCTCTGCTTTAGACAAGCTTCGCACAGAGCGGGCCCGTTTTGCGGAAAAACTTGGCAGTCTCCCCGGTGTCCGCATCTTCCCATCCCAGGCAAATTACCTGATGGTGGAACTCACAGGCGAAAATGTCAAAGCCACAGAGATAACAGAGCTTCTTTTAACCCGCTATAACCTGTTTATCAAAGACCTGTCCTCCAAGATCTCCAGAGATGACCGCCAGTTTTTACGGATCGCCATCCGGAATGAAGAGGAAGATGATGTGCTGGTAAAAGCACTTGAAGAAATTTTAACTCACTGATCTGAACAATAACAATATAAAACCACTTTTAATCAGCTAACAATCAGCGGACGCGCCACTGGCGCCTCCTCGATATGCTTGGCAACAAAAAAGACCGCCCGGACCTGTTCATTATCCAGTCCAGACGGTCTTTTCGTTGTATTTACAACCTATTAATTCTTTTTCTTCTTATAGTCTCCCCATGCATACATAACCAGTGCCAGAGCGATAACTCCGTAGGAAATGAATACACGGAAGTACTCACCGATCGCAGCGTCACCAAACAGGTTCTTTCCTGCGGATGGAGCTACGATGAAAAGTAAGTGGAACAGGATACAGCCAAGAAGCGCCTGTCCGTTGGTTGCCTTTTTAATGGATGCACCACCTACCAGAATGGCTGCACCTGCGTACAGACCCACCTGCTCATGGGCACCGTAAGTCTGGAAGGAACCCATGTTCTGAACGAAGATCAGCTGTCCCCAGCCAGCCAGTACGGTAGAGATCACGATAGCGATCACGCGAACGCGGTCCACATTGATACCGGAAGCATTTGCAACGGTGCGGTTCTGTCCAACAGCACGGAACTGCTGGCCGATCTTTGTTTTCATCAGGGCATTGTTAAAGATACATAACAGTCCTACAACAAAGAAGGTAACCATCGGTACAGTGACCATGGAGAATATATTCTTTACAAATGGAAGCTGTGCTACTACGATAGCAGCCACGCAGATGCCTCCATAAGTAAATGCTTTTTTCTTCTCCATTTTCTTCCTTGCAAACAGGACCATGGCGCCCACTGCAATAATACCGCAGATAATAAGAACAGCTGTGCTGAAGGAAACTCGCAGCAGACCATCTAAAGCATATTTAAAACCACGGTCTGTAGAAAGGTCGATGGTATTTGCAACACCGGTAGAACCCTTGATCACCAGACCCGGAGCCTTTAACGGGATCAGGTTGCCGAAGATAAACAGGAACAATAACTGATATAATCCGTTTGCAAAGTAACCTAAGATCAAACCACCGATCATTTCCTGGCCCTTCATCTTGTTCATCAGTTTACCAATGAGGAAACCAAAGAAAGCTGCGATGGGCATAGTCATAAGCATGGCAACCAGAAATCCTGGAAGACCGCTGATGCCCCATTCGATCACCCATAAAGCGGCGATCTGTGCTGCCATGGCACCAATGGTGATGGCAAAGTTGATACCCATACCGGCAACGATCGGAATAATAAGGGCCAGTACAATAAATGCGTTTCGGCTTAAACGGCCGAATAATTCATACATTACATAAGAAACTGTCTGTCCGGAGCAGATGAGTCCGATGATACATAATACCACGAACATGACGGTAACTGCATTTTTCTGCAGGATTTCACGAATATCCCATTTACTACGCACGAGACTCACCTCCTGACTTTGTAAGTGCGTACAGAATGATTCCATTGGAGATCAGGATACGCAGTGTTTCGGAAATAGTGGAACCAGGTACTAATACGTTTGCAACCGGCATTCCCAGTGTTAAAACACCCTGGAACAGGAAGGTACCGATGAGAACATGGCTGATCTTGCACCTGCTTGTGGAAGCGCCGCCAATAAGGATAGCTGATGCTGCAATAAAACCCATCTGGCGGGGTGCTGTATACAGCTGCATAAAGCCGTAGCTCTGGGAATATACCAGAATTCCCACCGCGCCAAGTACGGTTGAAAATACAGTACCTGTAATACGCATCTTGTCAACATTGATACCTACAGACTCTGCAAAACGAGGATTGTTTCCTACTGCCTGCATCGCCTGACCGGTACAGCTGCGTGAAAACATCCATACAATAAAGCAGCTAAGTGCCATAAATAACAGCAGTCCTGTCGGAATGGTAAAATCGCCGATCTGGAATGCCAGGAAATCATTTAAGATATGGCGGAAGTTGGTTCCGTCCAGACCAATGGTATTTCTAAGACCGGTTCCTAATGGCCAGCGAAGCTTCAGGGACTTAAACGGCAGTACCAGCCATGCAATACACATTAAAGATACGATGGAAAAACCAACGTAGGTGGTAACAGACATTTCAGAACCTTTTAAGCGGTTTAACATAAGTGCATACAGATAACCGCAGACAGCTGCCAGAGCGGAACCTGCAACAATAGCGAAGAGGAAACCTCCCCATCCTGGAATACCAAACTCAATGGTTAAAAGACCACCGATCAGACCTGCAACCAGACCAATGGGAAGACCCAGATTCAGGCTGATACCGCACTGGATACCAGGAACCATTGCCAGAACCATGATGGCATTCATTCCCATTCGTACAACTGTATTACTTAACAGAGTAGAAAGAGAAAGATCATACCATAAGGTCATAAAGCAAAGTAAGATAAAGAATACACCGATGATCACTCTTGGAATACCAAGTTTTGCAACCAGCCAGCTGTTAAACAGTAAAAGTACAGTCAATACTAAAAGGGCAAAGCCTAAATAAACCAGGTCATCTGCGTGACGGATGATCCGTCCTTCATTTGTCTCTTTAATATTACTCTGTTCAACGTAACGGTCATACTGAGTGGCAAAACTGTCACCGGACTGATAAAGGATGCCTTCTACTGTCGCTTCCAGTGTTTCTAATGCTTCATCCGTCAATACCGGATAGATCTTTTTCAGCTCTGCGCCTACATTTGCATAAGTTGCCTTTGCTTCTTCCTGCTTTTCAAGCATTTCAGGAGTTGCCTCAAAACCGGACATATCAACTACTACTTCATCATCTTCCGGGATCTCTTCTCCTGCTGCTGACATTTCTTCATGTTTCTTTTCTAAAGCTGCCTCTGCCTCTGCATAATGTGCCTCTTCATAAGCAGCGCGGGCCTGAGCCTCCACCTCTGCATAGGCCTTTACAGCCTCTGTATATACGTCAACAGCTGCAGAAAGACCGGTTACATCAATACCGGAAAGATCACTCTGGGCGCCATTTTCGTATTTTGCTCTTGTTTCTGTTTCTGCCTTTTCTACTGCTTCACGGATAGCTGCCATACCGCCGCCGGATGCCTTGGCTGCCGCCTGTGCTTCCTGTTTCGCAATGGCTACGTAACTTTCCACTACGCTGTCGCCGGTAGCACTGAGCAGTGTCTGGATACGCATGGTACGAAGGATCTCCTGACCTGCCGCCCCATTCTGCTTAGGCATATTTATAAATCCTAATACCATACAGAAGGCTGCTGCTGCTGCGCAAAGAATGGCAAGGAGTCTCTGGATCTTATTTTTCGTCATTCTTCTGTTCCCCCTTTCTCTATATGTTCGGACGGTTTAATGCCGGACATGGCCAGACCATAATCTGCGTCTGGTGCCTGTGGAGATAAGATGTCTACCAGTTTGCCTTCTGAAACAATGGCAATACGATCAGAAACACTCTTAAGCTCCTGAAGTTCTGAGGAAACAATGACAACGGTCATTCCCAGTTCCCTGTTTAAACGCACCAGAGTCTCTAACACCAACTTTTTCGCGCCGATGTCGATACCTCGGGTAGGTTCGGAAACAAACAGGAATTTCGGAGACATGCACAGCGCCTTGGCAATACATACCTTCTGCTGGTTACCACCGGATAAAGTACCGGAATGCTGGGTCGGTCCAAAGCAGCGGATGTCCAGGCTCTTTATGTATTCTTCTGCGGTTTCACGGATCTTTTTGCTGTCGATCTGGGTAAATGGTCCGAATTTCTTCAAATATTCCCCTTTGATCTGCATGGCGTTAAATACGATATTGTCTTCAATGGAACGATCTAATAAAAGGCCCACACCTTTACGGTCTTCAGAAACCATGGCAACACCTGCGCTTAAAACAGATCTGGTATCTTTAAAGTTTAATTCCTGTCCGAACAGTTCTACCTTTCCCTCTGCATCATAAAGTCCCATGATACCATTGGGGATACCCAGTTTTCCCTGACCTGCCAGACCGCCGATACCGAAGATCTCGCCCTCGTAAATATCCACAGATAAGCTATTTACCTGCTCACCGGGCATATCTACATGAAGATCATGGATGCTCATAGCCACTTTTTCACTTGGAACCGGTCTTGGGGCTGCCTCTACCATTGCTTCCCCTTTTCGGCCTACCATCAGTTCCGCGATCTCACGGATACTGGTTTTTGCAGTTTCTCTTGTTGCTGCCAGCTTTCCGTCTCGCAGGATGGTAATGTTATTAGATGCGGCCATTACCTCGTCCAGACGATGGGTAATAAAGATAATGGCAATACCGCTTTCAGAGATCTTCTTCATAACGGAAATAAGCTGGGCTGCCTCACTCTCCGTAAGAACAGCAGTGGGTTCATCAAACACCAGAAGTTTTACACCTGTTTTATCGATCTCTCTTGCGATCTCGATAAACTGCATATATCCAACCGGCATTCCATGGACCAGCGTTTTTTCATCTAAATTCATTCCTACGTCATCCAGAGCCTTACGGGCATCAAAAGCCATAGCCTTCATATCCAGGCTTTCCAGGTTCTTTCCCAGAAGGCGGCTTACCGGATTGGGATTTGTGATCTCACGATTTAATTTGATGTTTTCCGTAATAGTAAATCCCGGAAGAAGCATAAATTCCTGGTGGACCATACCAATGCCCTTTTCCATGGCGTCATAAGGAGAATGGATATGTGTTTCTTCCCCATCTAAAAGGACCTTTCCCTCAAAACCGCCTGTGCTGTGGATGACCGGCATACCAAACAGGATATTCATCAGAGTAGATTTACCTACGTTTGGACGTCCGATAATCGCTACAAATCCGGATTTAAAATTTTCGTTCATTCTGTTCTTTCCTTTTTTAACAATTGATCAGTGGTTTCACTTCCATCAGTACATCAGAAGCCTCAGCCACCTTGCTCTCGCTTCCCACTACACAGATCTGATCTGCTGCCAGAACTGCCTCTATGATCTCGGCCAGTGCATGAATATCCTCTGCAGACGCATTCAGGATCTGATCACGTTCTTTCTGGAGCATCTCCTCTGTCACACCGCAGAAATATGCTGTCTTGGAAACAGAACCTTTCATCTGAGGTGTCCTGGGCACATCCTTTCCGCTGATGGTACCAATGATATATTTTGTCATCTCCCGCTCATCTGCCTGGAAATTACGGATATAATCCGGAATCCCCTTATATACATCCAGTGTACGTTTCAGATGAGGATCGCGGTAAGATACCAGATAGCTCT
>ENA-ORRO01000513-ORRO01000513.1-human-gut-metagenome-genome-assembly--contig:-NODE-513-length-32606-cov-7.494148_pt1 | contig 32606 bp, 50 predicted proteins | sample MGYA00242176_ERZ509136 | MGnify/ENA primary metagenome ERZ509136 (study PRJEB26280, sample SAMEA2338644) | human gut metagenome | biome: human gut; feature: human-associated habitat; material: faeces...
GATTTCAACTGAGTTGACATATATAGTGTTCGCAGTAAGTAGCTTCTGCTCCACCCGAGTTGAATTAGATGAACCCTGGTTTATCTGGGGTTCGTCTTTTTTGTCGGCATAAAGTCATCGTCCCAATTGTCAAAGCTGAAATAGATCTGAACCTCATCGCCGTCAATCTGGATGAATCGAATGAACGTGTCGATGATGTCATACGGATCAGAATTTGCGTTCAGGGTATCGAGCCAGTCAATGTAATCGTCAATCGTTAGCGCTTCGGCGCTCTCGGCTTCGAGCGCGGTTGCAAGCTCGTCCTTGAGTTCGCCTTGACGGGCTTTCAGCTCGTCCACCCTCTCCTTACCGCCGGGAGGGGCAAAGCCGTCCTCTATGGCTTGCCAGATGCGCTCAAACGACGCATCAATGCGCTTAATCTCTGCCTTGATTCGCTCACTGTCTTTTGGCTCATCGTATTCGGCGGTCTCGGCGATCATCATTTCGAGCGTCGTGATAATGCGCTCGCGCACCTTTGGGTCTTTGATTGATTCCAGGATGGTATCCGTGACGGCATCCTCGATAACGTCGCGCCTAAAGGTTCTGCGGCATTTCGGACAGCGGTAGTAGTGGTAGACCTTGCCACTCTTGCCGGTTCCAGAGGTTCCGACATACCAACGGCCGCATTCACAGCAAAACATCTTTCCGCTCAGCGCGTACACGCGCTCGCCGTCTTCCACACGGTGCTTGTGGCCTCTGCCGTTGAGGACGTTGTTAATCTCTTCCTGTTCGCTGCGAGACCATATAGCGGGCATCCCGTTAGGTATGCGCACACCGGCGTAGTTGTACGTGCCGCAGTTCTGCTCGCGCATGAGCAGCTTCTTGATGGATCCGTGCGAGAAGGGCCTTCCCCTCCTGGAGCGCTCGGTCTTTACGGCTCGCTGGATGTCGGCAACTGTCGAGCCGCTAAGCAGCATGTTCTTCATCTTGTGCATGACGGCGGCTTCGCGCTCGTTGATGACAAAGTGATCGTCTACGACATTCCATCCGTACAGGCGTTGACCGCTCGCCATGCCGCGTTGGGCGTTCTTCTGGATGCCGTCACGTATGCGTTCGCTATCAACGCCGCTCTCGTACTCCGCAAGCACCTCGAGCATACCGAGGTGCAGGACGCGCGTAGAACCCTCGCCGAGCGTTTCGCCGGCGTATAAGATCTCAACGCCGGCCTTGTGCAGCATAATGCGCGCAAGTGCCATTTCATCGCGGTTGCGCATGATTCGCGTGACCTTGTAAATCACCACATAATCAAATAGCCCTTTTTGGGCGTCTTTTAGCATTTGCTGAAACTCGGTGCGGTCTGAGTTCCTGCCAGTTTTGGCGTAGTCACTATATATGCGCACGACGGCAAGGCCGCTCTCTACGCAAAACTCTCGGGACTTGTCGACCTGAATCTCAATGCTCTCGTCTCGCTGATTGTGCGAGCTAAAGCGTGCGTAGATAGCCGCACGACTACCTTTGGTCATGGTATTATCACCTTGCCTTTTGTTAGGTGCCCTGTGCTGCTTTGGACGGTCGCGCAGGGCTTTTTTCTTTTTTATTCCTTCTTTGACTCACTTGCCGCCGCTTTTGCGGTCATCGCTATGTTCTTCTGCCATTGCGGTGAACTGTCGCGGTAGTTGTCTACGATCTGACGTTCATCATCTGATAGTGACTCTTCATTTCGGTCGCCTTCGTCCCAACTAAGAACGTCATTTGGCGAACATCCAAGAGCTAACGCACAATTCCATACCTGTTCTGCGTTCGGGAACGATTCACCGCGCTCCCATGAGCCTACGGTGCGCATGGTAACGCCAACCGCTTCGGCAAATTCAGCTTGAGAAAGATGAAGCTTCTTTCTCATTTCCTTAATGGCAAGCTCCATTTTGCACCTCCAATTAGGTAGCTTTCTGCCGTGTATTCTAATCCGCTTAACGGCTATAGGCAAATATTTTCTTATTTTCCTCTTGCAATAGGAAGGAACTCGCTTATACTGCAATGCGAGTCAGGAAGGAATCTTCCTACTTGGCAAATATTCCTAGGGTAAACCCAAGGAATATACGGGTTGGCTACTTGACAAGCAAGTAGCCAAATACTGGCTCAATGCAGAAAGGAGGAAACGTAATGGGTTTCAACAAGGAGGTGTTTGCGGCGAACTTGCGAGCAGCTCGCGCGAAGCTCGATATCTCGCAGGATGAGTTCGCAAAGCGCGTCGGTATCTCCAAAGATTCCGTCGTGAAGTACGAGAGCGGTGAGGGCTACATCCCAGGCGCAGACAAGATCATGTCCATCTGCCGAGTTGCGCACATCAGCCCCAATGAGCTTATGGGTTGGCAGGAGAAGTAACGATGAAAGACCTTGTTAATGGAATTGTATGCGCTGCAGGTGTCTTGATTGCCTTGTCATATGCAATCGAATCGGGGGTTAAGTATGGCATCAAGTCGGCTCTGAAGGATGTCGAGATAAAGTTCACCATCCTCGAACATAAATAGAAAGGAGGGGTTTCAGATGCATGAAACCAAGACGGAAACCGTTGGTTTGCGTGGCGGTTCTGGACGCTCGCGAGCGCCGAAGCGCATCGAGCGCGTTCCAGCGGCGGTTCCACATAAGAACCACCGAAGCTATGCAAGCCTGCAAAAAGAAGAAGCCCGCGCACGTCGGCAAACGTACACGGGCAAGCGTCAAAACCGCGGCGGTCATGACGATCAGATTCTAACAGGAAAACCGTTGGTTATCCGTTGGTTTGTCTACGTTTTTGCAGCTCTGTTCATGTGCGGGATTATCCCCATGGCAATCGCGGGCGGTCTCATCACCTTCTGCGAGACATACCACTGCGAATGGCTCATCTTCGTGCTTTGCGGTGCGGTCATCTGGCTTATCTTCCGCATCATCGAGCGTGATATCTAATGGATCTCGACAACATGGCACAGCCGCTTGAGAGCGTCATTGCCCAGGAGAAGATGGCTGTCTATCCGATGCCGCTTAGGCTCCAAGACCGCGCCGAGCTTTTCAAGAAATGGTGCGAGCTCAACCCAAAGACGCTCCGCAGCATCGAGTTGACGGCCCTGGCTATCGATAAGCGCGGTATGCGCGTGTCGACCAAGTACCTCATCGAGAAGCAGCGTTACGAAGGCTCCTACAAGCTCGTCGGCGTTCCGTTCGTTGACGGCAACGGGGAAGAGCACGTCTTTGGCATCAACAATACGGATACGCCGCTGTTGAGCCGCTGGCTTCTCGACAAGCATCCCGATCTGAATATCGAGACGCGCAAATCCATCTATGACACCAAGGAGAGCTGACATGACAACGACGTTGCAGGTGGTCGAGCATTTCGAGGACATCACCCGATATGCCACCAAGAACAAAGGAAAGATAGAGCTGAAAAACGCGGAGACCGACGAGGTTATCGAGCTTGATGAGCGTCTCGCCTCAGCCGTTATGTGCGCGACCCTGGCCTATGCCGCGACCATCATCGCCGGCACCTGCAAGATCTGCGATGCCGGCGAGGGCCACATGTCAATCATCTTGCTCGCCGCCGATATCTATGCCCGCGACCTCTAGCCAGCCGAGCCTGTTCGACGATCCGCCCATGCCGGAGCCGTGTCGATGCGATTACGAATGCGGCGTACTCGACGAGGACGGCGCAAAGCCCAAGAGCAAATGCACGTTTCGCGGGTCTGTCGTTTGGACTAACTGCCGCGAGTGCGGCCACTGCCTGTGGGACGGCTGGTGGCAGCGCGCCACGTGCGATGGCCTGTCTATCGATGATGGAGGTGAAGAGGAATGATTACCAAGGACGTGCGCGATAAAGCCCAGGAGCCGATGGCATGGTTCCAACACGACTCAAACTCAGCGCAAGACCAGAAGTGCCAAAGGCTGCTGTTCCGCTACGGCAACGCGGGTTACGGTGCGTTCTGGCGCATCTGCGAGATTCTGGCGAACACCACGACGCACTCATTGCCGGTCGAGACCGACGAGGACTGGCTGATACTCGCGGAGCAGATCGGGATGCGCAAGGCGGGTGCCTTCGACGATATGTCGAGCGTCGAGGACTGTCGCGATTTCATCAGCTGTCTGCTGGAGATCGGCTTGCTAAACCGGGACGGAAAAGGCCGCATCGAGAGTGCGCGAATGCAAAAAAACGCTCTTTATTTCGGCATGCAAAGGGCAAACGGAGCCAAGGGCGGCAGGCCGAAGAAGAACAAAACAGAGCCAACGGAATAGCAGGTCAAAGGCGGTGAACTGGACAATGGAGCATGAAAGCGTCGCTAAACCATCGGTTTTAGATTGGCTAAACCCTAACAATACAGTACATAACAATACAGGGCGGGTTTTTGGGTTTGGGTCTAAAGACCCAAACCCAAAGCCAAAAACCCGCAACTTGCTTGTGGCGTTATGTAACAAGGAAGTCTTACTTTCTTTGCTTCTTTCTTTATCGCCCTTTAATTTCGCGCCTGATTTTCGAGTTTTCGCGCTTATAAAACTTGAGTTCTCAACAGCTTTTCAACAGGTTTTCAACAATCGTAATAGTTTTCAACAATTGGACGGTGATGCAAATGCCGTTTGGTAGCTACATCAACAAGATCAGGGTCAAACGATGCTCTTATTGCGGTATCGACCGACCGAGGGATTGGTTCATCAAAGAGCGCAGCGCTTGCTGGAAGTGCAGGGCAGTCAAGAGGGATGTTAAGGAGGGGATGTGCTATGACCTCATCGACGAAGGAACCATTCAAAAAGCTAAGCATATTCGACTTGGCTAGAGGCTACGAGCAGACCGATAGGAGTGACCGCAATTACGCGCGTCATCACTTCAACGATTACTTTACGTATCGAGACGTCATGCCGTGCGACATCACAGCTCTTGAGGGCTATATCTCAATCGAGATTGCCGCCTTTCGTGCAATTGGCGAGGTGACCATTCCGGAGCTTTCCGTTTCCCATTACCGAAAAACGCGACCGATTATTCATGCAGGTGATGCCGGTGGTATCAGAGAAGCCTTCCTATTCTGCGATGGGTCGTATTTCAACGGGCGTGAGGCGATTTCATTCAATGAAGACGGGTTTATCGGCTTTTGCGGCTGGGCTGATTCGATGAACTCTAGGCCGTTTGTCTCTGGCTTCTGTCGATGGGTCGACGAGTGGATGACACCGGCGAAGTCATTGAGGGCGATGCGAAATGATTAGCGTCGATGACCTGCTTGCCGCCGCAAATGATCATCAAGTAAAAGTCTTGCGTCTGCTCCAACCGCAGGGCAAGCCTGACATCATCGAATGCGACGGCAGGCTGTACGTACCCGACAAAGAGTGCGAGTTCATCCCGGAGGAATTCGAAACCCGTTGGGACGATGAAAACCAGTGCTTGCGGATTGAGAAGCCTTCCGATGATTGCGTTTGCTTCACGTGCTCTGAATGCGGTGAAGAGCTGAGGTTCGACTGGGATGGCGCAGGCAGCTGGTTTGAGCCCAAATACCCGTACAAGCCCATCGAGTTGAAATACTGCCCTGGATGCCGAGCAAGGGTTCTATTCCCGCATCCATGGCTTGATAAGGAGGTAGACAGATGATCTGCATCGTCGGGACTAGGGGAAGCGGTAAGACGACTGAGCTTTTAAAGTTCTCCGCTGATTCTGGCATCCCTATTGCCGTTCATGATTCAAACAGGGCAACCAGACTCCGCATGCTCATGGATGAGCTCGATATCGATGCGCCCGATCCGGTTGTCATCGGTAACGGCGTTTATGGAGGACGTCCATCCTGCTCTTTGGCGATGGAGCGCGGAAAAGACGGTTTGGCTCCGGTTCTTGTTGATGATCTGGAATCCTTTTTCGGCGCTAAGGGATTACGTGCCGATGTGGTGACCGTCAACGCCGATGCCCTGAATATCGATTTCGAACTTGCCGCAAAAGCAAATCCAAGTCTGCTCAATTACCTCCGTTACCGTCGGGAAATTAGGAAAGGTGGTACGAAATGAGTGCCTACGTCAAGCGGGTCGGTGATCTGACTGAGCCTGTTGAGCTCAGCGCTGCGCAGGTTGCTGAGAAGATGGCCCGAACGGTCGATTCTGAGTTCGACCCAGTGATCAAGCCTTCGCATTATGCGGGACACACCGGCATCGATTGCAAGGCGGCGATGGAGTCGATGCTTGGAACAGAAGCGTACGTGTCCCATATGCAGGCATGCGTGCTTAAGTACATCTGGCGATGGCGTGACAAGAACGGCATCGAAGACCTCAAGAAGGCACGAGAGTGCATCGACAACATGATCCGTGCGATTGAAGGTGATGGGCAATGACCACCGTGAAGCTCAACTTCGAGCTCGAGGATAAAAAGCCCAACGTCAAGACTGCTGATATCGAGGAAGCGGCCAAGCGGTTCACGACCTCGCTGCTCTTCCTGATTCGCGCGTTCGGCGTGAGCGGCGTGTCGGTGAAGATCGTGGGAGATGACGGCGATGAGTAAGTACGGAAAGTATCACGTCCTGGATAACCTCTGCACGGTCTCACAGGACATGAGCAACCGCATCCTGACGTGCGAGCGGCGCGGTCGCAGCAACGTGATGGTCAGTTACGAAGACATTGTCATGTGGTCTGACATCGTGTCTGACGCCATCGAGGTCATCAACGAGAAGGGCGAGAAAGATGATTGAGAGTCCGAGCCATGCCCTCAACCGCATCATTAAGAACTTTGGTGATGCGTTCACATCCGCTTTGCGTGGAAAGGGAAACTTCTTCTTTGAGGTTTCACGCGCGGTGAGGCGTGCGCATAGGGAATGGGTCAAGTTCGAGAAGCGTTGCGTGAAGTATAGCGGCCCTAAATGGCAGCGCCGGTATACAAAGGCGCTCAAGCGCTCGCGCAGGAACGTCGCCTATCTGAAGCGCACCGGCAGGTGCCGGTGATGGGCATCGAGGTCAAGCGCGATGCCAAAGGCGTTTGGTACGCGCAGCCCTATCTTGGTACGACTCCGGAGGGCAAGCAGATCAGGCCGCGCCGCAGCTTTCCCGAAGCCGCCACACGCGCCCAGGCGCAGGAATTGGCGAACCGCTGGCTCTCCGATATCTCCGCCGGCGGCAAGGTACAGAGCGTCGTTATCGCCGATTTGCTGTACGCCTACATCGACGAGCGCCGCGCCAAGGGCGTGAGCCCTTACACGGTGAAGCGCTGGAAACTGTTCACCCGAAGCTATGTGGGCAGGTACCTCAAGGGCAAATCGGTGCTCGACCTAGGTGTGATGGAGTTCAACGACTTAGAGACGCGCCTGCTGCTGCCGAAAGATAAACGTGGTCAGGGTCTGTCGCGAAACACGGTGCGCAGCGTGCATTTCTTCCTTCGCGGTGCATACAACCACTGGATCAAGGCCGGTGTCTGCGAGACCAACCCGCTCTTCTACGTCGAGCCGCCGCATGAGGACAAGCACGAGGCGGTTGCGCTCGACGAGTGGGATTACCCGGGTCTGGACGAAGCGATAACGACCGCGTTGCATCCAGACGAGCCCACGGAAAAGACCATGAGGGAAGCTGCGTACGCCTTCGCCGCCTGGCTCGCGCTGCACACCGGCATGCGCGTCGGCGAGGTGTGCGCGATACGCAGGAGGGACGTGTCGAAGCGCATGGGATACCTCCACGTGTGCGGCAAGATCGTCGAGCTTGACGGCGGCGGCGTCGAGCGCGTGGACGTTACCAAGGGCCGTAAGAGCCGCAACGTCTCCATGACCGAGCGTGAGTTTGAGACGATTTTCGGCTTTATCGAGCTTCAGGACGGTTTTACGGACGTGTTCACACCGAACATGCCGTTGGTGTCTTTTGACGGCTTCTTCATGCGTCCCACGACCGTCTCAAAGGCTTTCAGCCGCCTGCGCGACCGTTTGGGGCTGCCGAAGGGATGCACCTTCCACAGCCTTAGACATACGCACGCCACGTGGCTGCTTGCCAACGGCGCGAACCTCAAGGACATCGCCGAACGCTTCGGCCATGCGAACGAAGCCACGACGCTCAAGCTCTACGCCCACGCGATGCCCGGACGCGACCAGAGAGCCGCCGAGGTGTTCGACAAGTTCACCGACGAGCTTCGCGGGGGGACTGTAAACGATGTGTAAACGGCTCGACTTCGGCCATTTGCGCATCGTCACGAAAAAGGAAGGTCAGACCGCAAATCCAGCGGTTTGGCAAAGGTTAGCCACCGTATTTCAAGTAAGAATCAGGAGCAACCAAAAATGGTACCTAAATTGACTGCCAAACAAAGGCGCGCAGCCCTCGATAAGGGGATGCAGATCAGGCTTGAGCGTGCCGAGTACAAACAGAAGCTAAAAGACGGCTCGATGACCGTTGAGCAGTTCTTCAAGTTGGCTGACAGCGGATATCAGGCGGCCTACGGCATGCGCGTCTACTCGCTGCTCACTTCGCTGCCTGGGTATGGCGAAGTCAGATCGCGCCAGCTCATGAACGAACTCCGCATCGCCCAGGGTCGTAAGGTCAAGGGGCTTGGAACTACGCAGCGTGCAAGGCTTATCTCGATTTTGATTGGCGATGGTGACGATGCTTAAGAATCGACCGCACAAGGTGAAGAGGGTCTTGTCGCTGGTCTTCACCGTCCTGATGTGCGTGCTGCTCGTCGTGATTCTCTTCGTGTCGTTCTGCATCATCGAAGCGACCGTGATGCTGTTTACCGGCGGCACGTTCTCACTGCTCTTTCCGGCAATCGCTACCGTGGCGATGCTCTTCGCGCTTATCGCGCTCGCAATCGTGAGCGGTGGTGCCGCATGAGCGCCGAGAGCCTGAACACCTGCACGCTGAGCGGCAATCTCGGTAACGATGCCGAGGTGCGCTACACCAAGGGCGGCACACCTATCACCTCGTTCTCACTTGCCGTCAACCGCCGCCGCCGAACACAAGACGGCAGCTACGAGGATGAGACGAGCTGGGTCGACTGCACGCTGTTCGGTAAGCGCGGGGTAGCCCTGCAAGCGAACGGCTACCTGCACAAGGGCGCACGGATCGCCATCACCGGGCACCTGCGAATGGCCGTCTGGGAAGCGGACGGTAAGCGCCATCGAAAGCTGGAGGTCATCGTCGACAACATCATCGGCATGACCAGCTACCGTCAACCGCAAACCCAGCAGCCGCAACAGGCACCTCAACCGCAGGTCAACGCACCCGAGCTTTACGACGAAGACATTCCGTTTTAGGAGGAAAGATGTACGGACGAAAGATGAACGTGAAGGTGATGAACGGATCGGAGCGGCCGCGCTATGCGCATGAGGGCGACGCCGGCTTCGACATGTGCCTTACCGAGGACTGCCGCCTTGAGCCAAACGCCAGAGCCATCGTCGGACTTGGCTGCGCGTTCGAGATTCCGAGCGGCTGTGTCGGCCTGCTCTTCCCGCGCTCTGGTCTGGCGAGCAAGCACGACGTGACGCTCAGCCACGGTGTCGGCGTTATCGACAGCTGCTATCGCGGCGAGGTCAGCGCACCGCTCGTCAACCTCAGCTGCGATATCGTCAACCTGCCGAAGGGCTCGCGCGTCTGCCAGATGGTCATCGTGCCGTTCGTGCCGTGTCAGCTCGTCGAGGTCGACGAGCTGACGGACACCGAGCGCGGAGCCGATGGCCTCGGCTCCACCGACATCGAGTAGGCGAAGCGCGTGGATGCCAAGGAGTATTTCGAAGCCATCCGCGAGGAAGTGAAGGCCATCGAGGGCACGAGGGAAATGCTGGCAAGGCTCAGGGCGAGGGAAGGAGCGAAAGCCCAGAGCTACAGCGGCGGCGGTGGCGGCGGGTATGCCGACCCGATGGATGCAATCAATGGCCGAATCGATCTGGAGGGCAGGTTCGAGCGGCGCATCGCCGACAGCTCAGCCGCCATTGATGAAGCGTGCGCGGTGCTCTATGGCAGTGACAACCGTGGCGGTCTCGCAAGGCAGAAGGGCAACCGATATGCCGACGCGATCTGCATGGGTTACTGTCAGGCCATGCCGTGGACTGAGGTTGCAGCCGTCATGCAGTGCTCACCGAAGTGGTGCCGAGAGCTTTGCAACGCTGCGTTCAGGTACATCGACGCAGTTGGCATGGCATGGCTGAAAGAAAATTGAAATCGGTACTTCCCTTCAGTTCCCGCCTTGTGCTAAAGTTCGGTACGGTGGATTAGGTAAGCAAAAGGGACACGGGCTCCGGCTCGCGTCCCTTTTTTGTTGGGAAGGCGCGGCAATGGCTAAGGGCTTCTCGTATAGCTTCTACCATTCGACGGACTGGGAGCACGCCCGCGAGCAGGCTCTACAGCGTGACGCCTACCTGTGCCAGCACTGCCTGGCTCAGGGCATCGCAACACCGGCGGTCATGGTTCATCACATCGTCGAGCTGACTCCGGCGAACATCAACGATCCGAACATCAGCACTGACCCGAAGAACCTTGTCAGCCTTTGCGACCTGTGCCACAAGAAGGTGCACGGATGGGTAAGGCAGGGCAGCACAAGGCAAGGGCTGGTCTTTGACGAGGACGGCAACTTGATTTCACTGGACAGCGAACACACAGACTGAGCACAACCAACTGCTCACAAAACATGGACAACAAAACAGCAGGTCAGAGCGCCGAGCAATCCCCCCATTCGAAAACCTAGGCTAGTGGCCTAGGGCACCAACGCCGGGAGATAGATTTATGCGCGCAGAAGTTCCCAGAACGGGGGTGGTCTTGTGGCAAAGAGAAAAGTGTGCGAAAGTACCGAGATTTCGCCGAAAGTTGCGAAAAGTCCCCCGAAGCGGAGCGGGCAGACGATACAGGCGCGCTACCAAAGCGAGCTCAAGAAACTCCAGCGTCTCACCAAGGACGTGATTCCCGACGATAGGCGCAACGCCATCATGCCGCTGATGTCGAACATCGCGTTTTTGAAGGTCAAGCTCGACCAGGCTCGCAACGAGCTGATGGGGGAGAGCATCTTCACCGAGTACGACAACGGCGGCGGCCAATCAGGCGTTCGCGAGCATCCCGGCTTCTCCGCCTACAACAAGCAGTTCACAACGTTCTCGCGCGGCATCAAGCAGATCACCGACATGATGCCGACCGGCAGCACCGCCGCAGACGCGCTCGCGGAATATCTGAACGAGACGAGGTTCGGTGGCTAGGAAGAAGGCCGCCGGATCGTGTGAGAAGGCCATCCGAGAGTATTTCGGCGGCGTTCTCGACGGAACCATTACCGCCTGCGAGAAGATTCAGCAGGTGGCTGCGCATGTCCTGCGCGATATGGACAGCTCAGACCCTCTGTACCCTTACCATTTCCGCGAGGAATACGCGGCGAAGCACGTCAACTTCATCGAGCGCTTCTGCCGGCTGCCGTCCGGCAAGCTCGGTCATGCTTTCAAACTGGAGCTGTTCCAGCGGGCAATCCTGTCGGTCATCTTCGGCTTCGTCGATGTCGAGGGCAAGCGCCAGTACCGCGAAGTGCTCTGGATCATGGGTCGAAAGAACGGCAAGACCGCGCTGGCATCTGCCGTCGAGCTGGACTTGCTCATCAATGACGATGAGGGCGCGCCGGAAGTCTACAACGTCGCGACTGCACACGACCAGGCGGCCAAGGGCTTCAACAATGCCTGGCGCATGGTGATGACATCACCGGCTCTTGGCAGGCACGTGCGAAAGCGCGTGAGCGATCTCTACTGCGACCTCAACATGGGGTCGATTAAGGCGCTGAGCGCCAACACCAACCACCTAGACGGTCTCGATATCTCCGGTGCCATCGTGGACGAGCTTGCGGCAATGAAGAACCGCGACCTCTACGACCTCACGATTCAGGGCACCTCCGCGCGCCGGCAACCGCTGGTGTTGGAGATCACCACGAACGGCTTCGTGCGCAACGGCATCTTCGATGCACAGTACGAATACGCCACAAAGTGGCTGGACGGTCAGGCAACGGGTGAGAAAGCCGAGCGCTTCATCGCGTTCATCTACGAGCTCGACGAGCGCGAGGAATGGCGGGACGAATCAGCATGGATTAAGGCCAATCCCTGTCTCGGGACGATCAAGAGCCTAAACAGCCTTCGCCAGAACGTGAGCAAGGCCAAGGACGATCCGACATTCCTGCCGACGCTCCTGGTCAAAGACTTCAACCTCATCGAGAACCAGAGCCAAGCATGGCTCACGTGGGCTGAGATTCACAATGACGAGACGTTCGACCCGGCAGACGGGTCGTTCTCCTACGCGGTGCTCGGTGTCGACGCATCGGACACGACCGACCTCACGGCGGCGTGCCTGTTGATGATGAGGCCGGGCGATGAGCGTATCTACGCGATGCACATGGCTTGGATTCCGCTCCGTGCGCTGGAGCAGGCGGAGGCAGAAGGTCGGCGCGGCGGTCGTGACGGCGTGCCGTACGACGCGTGGATTGCGCGCGGCCTGCTGCGAACATCCGCGACGCCGATTATCGACAAGCGCGAGGTGCTCGATTGGGTCGACGAGGTACGCGAGAGGTGCGGTATCTACGCCGTCGCATGCGGCTACGACCCGTGGCACATGCGAGACGTCCCCACGGTGGAAGCCTACGAGGGCTATTTCGGCGCGGACAACTTCCGGAAGGTCATCCAGGGCGCGCAGACGCTTTCGATGCCCATGAAGGAGCTGCGAGCACTCTACAAGGAGAACCGCATCGTCGACAACTCAAACCCGATCGCCGAATGGTGCCGCTCGAACGTTGCGGTGCGAAGCGACGCGAACGGCAACATCGCGCCTGACAAGAAGAATCAAGACCCGCGCAACCGAATAGACGCGTGGGCAGCGGAGTGCGACGCATTCGTCGTGCTCAAGGACATGATGGACGATTTCAAAAGCATGATTGGGGGTTAGCCGTGGCGAAAATAACGTCGGCGTTCCGTTCCATGTTCGATGCCGTCTTCCACAAGCCGATCATGAAGGCGGTTGACGGGTATTTCCAGACATTCACGGCGTACGCGCCGCGTTTCAGCACGTGGAGCGGCGGCATCTACGAAGCCGAGCTGACGAGAAGCATCATCGAGCGCAACGCAGACCATGCGAGCAAGTTGAAGCCGGAGGTCACCGGCACCGCGCAGGGTGCCGCCACGCGGTCGCTGGAATGGAAACCTAACCCTTGGATGACGACGCCGCAGTTCCTGCACCGCGTCTCGACTGTGCTCGATGTGTGCGACACGTGCCTTATCGTGCCGATCACCGATGCCGACATGGTTACCATCGTCGGCTACTACCCAGTTCTGCCTGGGCAGTGCGAGGCATACGATGTCGGCGGCCAACTCTGGCTCAAGCTGTCGTTCGGCGGTGGCGAGCAGACGCTAATCGAGTGGTCGCGCGTCGGCGTGCTGACAAGGCATCAGTTCAAAAGCGACCTTTTCGGAGACGGCACCGATGTGCTCCGTCCCACGCTGGAGCTGATGCACGCGCAGACGGAGGCCGAGAAGACCGCAATCGAGCAGGGTGCCGCCATTCGATTCATCGGCAAGATGAGCCAGAACCGCAACCCAGAAGACCTCGAAAAGGCTCGCAAGGAGTTCAACAAGCAGCTCGGTACCGCAAACGCGGGCGGCATCGCCGTGTACGACAACAAGTACAACGACGTGAAGCAGATCACGCCGCAGAACTACACAGTCGACGCTGCGCAGATGGAGCGAATTGAGAAAGCCGCATACCGTTTCTTCGGCAGCAACGAAGATATCGTCATGAACCGTGCCGACGAGGACACATACAACGCCTTCTACGAGGGGCGAACCGAGGTCTTCGCCGTGCAGCTGGGCTACGTGCTCACCTGCATGACGTTCACGCCGAACGAGATCGCGCACGGAAACTCAATCATGTTCAGCGCGAACCGACTTGAGTTCGCGAGCAACCAGACGAAGCTCAACGTAAGCACATCGCTATACGACCGTGGAGTCATGACGGGCAATCAGGTCGCGGACGTGTTCCAGCTACCGCACTACGAGGGCGGCGACCGCCATGTCATTCGCGGCGAGTACATCGACCTTGACCTGATCAGCGAGCACACATCGGAACAGGCGGCGAAGGCCGCCGAGACGAACGCGAATATCGCAAAAATCGACGGAAAGGACGGCGATGCCGATGCCGGCGAAACCGAATGAGCGCCAGTACCGCCAGATGTCGGTAGTCTTGAGAAGCCTTGACGGCGGTGAAGGCCGTGAGAAGCGCATCGAATCCGACTATTACACAGAGGGATACGCTTCGACATTCAATGACCCGTATGTCCTATGGGAAGACTCGTGGGACGGAACCGAATACCGCGAGGTCATCAGCCCCGATGCGTTCATTGACTGCGATATGAGCGACATCATCATGCAGTATGACCACTGCGGCAAGGTGCTCGCACGCCTGTCCAACGGCACGCTGATCGTCGAGCCTGACGAGCACGGCCTGTTTGTGGCTGCCGACCTGTCTAAATCCGTTGAAGCGCGCAACCTGTTCGAGGAAATCGATAACGAACTCATCACGCGCATGTCATGGGCATTCACCATCGGCGCATCGGAGTACGACAGGGATACGCACACCTCGACCATCACGAGGGTCAAGAAGATTTATGACGTGTCTGCGGTCAGCTATCCGGCTGACCCCAACACAGAAATAAGTGCAAGAAATCTTCTCAACGGAGTGATTGAGAAGTCGCGCGGGGAGCACGCGCGCCGAAGAAACGCGCTCATCCGTGCGCGTGCAGTAATGGCAATCGCCACCAATTAGAAAGGGAACAAACATGAACCTTGAAGATCTGCTGAAAGAGCTCCAGGCGCTCGTCGACAAGTACGGCGATGACACCGACCCGTCCGATGAGGACGCCGCCCGCATGGCAGAGCTCACCAACGAGATCAACCAGCGCCGTGCACAGCTCGACCAGACCGCGCAGACCCGCGCCGCCGCAGTGGCAGCCGCCCGCGCCGCCATCGACAACGGCACCGCTCAGCGCATCGATTCCGTCCCACTGGCTCGCTCCGCAAACAACTTCGGCACCGGCGCGGTCTACGACACGACCGACTACGCCGCCGCCGAGCAGCGCGCGTGGGTGAAGGGCGTCGCCGAGCGCGCCGGCGTCCAGCTGGTAGAGGGTTACGCGCTGACCGACGCGGAGCGCGCCGCGCAGAACCACGCTATGCAGCAGCGAGCCGAATTCAACCACACGACCGCCAACACCGGTTCCGTCATTCCCGTCGAGCTGCAAAACGAGATTATCTCGCTCATCGACAACACCGCCGTTCTGTGGGGCGACATGCCGAAGCAGAACTTCCCCCATCAGTTCGAGATTATCCGCCACAAGTCCATTGATGCTGGCGACGCCGCCCAGACCGCCGAGGGCGCAGCGCCGACTGATGGTGAGCAGAACGCGTACGACACGCTCAAGTTCGAGGGCGTCGAGATTAAGAAGACCCTGAAGATAAGCCGCCGCATGGCCGTCCAGTCCGTCGATTCCTTCCAGTCTTACCTTGTCAAAGAGATTGCTGCACGACTGTCCGTTGCCTGCAACACCCACGCCCACGCGCGCCTGGTCAACAAGGACTACGGCATGGAGGAAACGAACAAAATCAAGACTTCCACGGTCAATGCGCTCAAGAAAGCCGACCTCGCCGGACTGCTCTCCAAGCTCTACACCTACAACAACCCAGCACCCAAGGGTGCCATCATCTACGCCAACAACAACGTCATCTGGAACTTCATCGCCATGCTCGAGGACAGCAACGGGCGCTCCTATTTCGTCGACGAGAAGAATGCCGACCCGTCCGTCGAGGGCCACATCTTCGGCAAGCTGGTCAAGCGCGACGATTCCATTGCCGACGGCGTGATCATCGCCGGCTACCCCGACCTGTTCGAGGGCAACGTGTTTGACGGTCCCGACGTGATACCCTATATCGCGCCCGACGGAAGCCAGAACCGCTGCTTCGACGGTTACGAGCTCATCGACTGCGGCCTTGCAGTGCCCAAGTCGTTCGCCCAGCTGACCATCAAGACTGCCTAGGGAGGTCTCGCGCCATGGCAGACAAGAAGAAGCAGAAGCAATGCATTCTCGATGCCTGCCGCGCCACGCTCCGCATCCCGGCATTCTGCAACGATTACGACGATGAGATCGCCGATGTCATCGAAGCCGCCCGCGCCGAGCTTGTCGCGGGCGGCGTCAGGCCGGAGAAGGCGAGAGACGATGACGACGGCAGGATTCGCCTGGCTATCAAGGTCTACGTCAAGGCCAACTTCGGTATGGACAACCCGGACGCCGACGGCTTCATGAAGTCGTTCGAATGCATGCTCACGTCGATGAGCGGGGACTCGCTCTACAGGGCGGAGCCATCCGATGAGTAGGTGGTCTGGGGTGTGCACGCTCATCGCGACCGAGACAGAGCGCGATGAAAAGGGCGTCCCGCACAGGAAGGAACGCCGCAGGCGCGTGCCGTGCAACGTCTTCTCGATGAGCGCGGCAACCTATTACGTCGCTGCTCAGGCGGGCGTGAAACCGCAGGTGGTAATTGAGATACGCTCCTGCGCATATTCAGGCGAAACCCTCGTCGAGTACGGCGGTGTGACGTACTCGGTCGACAGCAGGCTTATTAGCGGCGCGGACAATATCCGCCTCACGCTTGTCGAGAGGACTGGTGACCGATGAGCGGCGTCAATATCGACGATCTCGCCGAGATTATCGTCAACGACATGCAGGACGTAATCGACGATGACGTTGAAGCACTGGAGGGCAACGCCCGCGCAGCAGGACAGAAGGCGGTCAGGCTGCTGCGCCAACGAAGCCGCAAACGCGTCCACCACGGCGGAAGCTACGCGAAGGCTTGGACGGCTGATATCGAGACCGACGAGACCGGCACGAGCTGCACCGTGCACAACCGGCAGTACCAGCTGACTCATCTGCTTGAGAAGGGTCACGCCATCGCAAACCAGAGCGGCAGGTATCCCGGGCACGCTGCAGGCGACCACGTGATTGAGGGCGTTTACAACGAGGTCGCTGCGGAGTTCGCGAAGGGCGGCGAGTGATGAAGACATTGGATGAGCTTGTCGGCATTCTCAGGTCGTTCGAGCTGCCGTTCAGCAACGGCGCGTTTCTGTCTGACGAGCGGCCTGCACCTCCGTACATCGAGATTGAAGCCGGTTACTCAGAAGCCGCCTTTGCGGACAACGTGACGCATATCAGGTGGATGCCGTACGACTGCGCGCTTTACTGCGCGACGCGAGACTACGAGCTTGAACGGCGCATCGAATCTGAATTGGATGCCGCCGAATTCGCCTACACGAAAACGGTGACGGCAATCGACGGAGAGGGTGTCATCGAGACCGCCTACGAGATTAACGTTATTGAATATTAAGAAAGGGGCATCTTATGCCACGAAACGGATATTTCGGTGTCAAGAACGCGCACATCGCCGTGCTCGAGAGCGAGGACAACTTTACCTACGCGAAGCCGGTGCGAGTTCCCGGTACCGTAGAGATCAAGATGGAGCCTTCCGTCGAGACCGCGACGAGCTATGCCGACAACGAGACCTGGCTCGACAAAACTCAGGACAACGGCGGATCTGGCACCATTTCCTTCTATGACACGGAGGGGACTGTTGAGATGCGCAAGCTGTTCGCCAGCCTTGTCGGCTTCGACATCGACGCAAAAGGTCGAGTCCTTGGTACCTCCGGCAAGACTCCGAAGAAGTTCGCCTTCATGTGCGAGCAGCCGGGGCATGTCGTAGGCAAGCGCCGTTGCTTCCTCTGCTGCCAGATCAAGGCACCGAGCATGGACGCCAAGACCCTTGAGGACAAGCCGGATATCACGCAGCTCGACTATGACATCACGTGGCGTCCCGTCACGCTTCCGAGCGGCTGGCGAGGCAGCTCGTATGACAGCTTCAGCGACCTTGAAGGTTACGATAAGTTCTTCGATGAGGTCGACACGCAGCTCACGCCAGCACCGAGCGAGGCATAGCATGGTAAGCGAGATCAATATCGGTGGCAGCACCGTTCCCGTCGCATGCAACGGCTTCACGCCTATCGTGTTCTCGCGCGAGTTCTCGGTTGAGCGTCCCGATGGCTCGAAGCGACCGAAGGATATCAACGAAGACGTCTCCGTTATTCTCGAGGTCACGTCCGCATTTAAGGTCGCGCCCATCGTACCGCTCCTTGAGATTTTTTACTCCTGCGCGAAGACGGCCAACCCGAAGCTCAAGCCCTTCAAAGAGTTTATTGGCGATTTCCCGCCCGATGCGTACGACCTGGAGCGCTCCGGCGGTTGGTCTGCCGACGTGATGGGGATCGTGAAGGAAAACTTTTTTCCGAACGCAAAGGAAGACGTGGCAGCCGAGACCGCCGAAGAGACCGATGCCGCCGATGCCGACGGAGCTGCAGAGTAGCTGCGACGCGCTCTACATTTACGAGTGCCAGCAGGCCGGGCTGTCTATAGGCGATCTAGAAAAGCTCAGCTACAGACAGGTGCAGACGCTTCTCGACATCTATTCGTTCGTCAACGACGCGATTTCACACGCCGACGAGGACGAGCAGGCTCGAAAGGGCGAGCAGGAGTTCTGGTCGTGAGGATAAAGCGACAGCGCACCGCAGTCGGCGCGCTGTTCTGTGTACTCACGGTTTATTGATAGTTGAATAGAGGTGACCATGGCAGTTACTTACAAGGGGCTGACGATCAAATTCGGCGGCGATACGACGGAGCTGCAGGGCGCGCTCAAGAAGGTGCAGAGCACCGCCAAGGATACACAGGGCGCGCTGAAGGACATCAACCGCGCGCTGAAGCTTGACCCCGGCAATACCGAGCTTTTGACCGAGAAGGCCAAGCTGCTGAACCGCGCGTACGATGAGACCAAGACGAAGCTCGATGCCTATAAGTCGGCGCTCGCGATGCTTGAGGAAAAGCAGCGTAGCGGTGTAGCGCTCACGGAGCGCGAGCAGGCGCAGTATTCGAGCCTGAAGGCGCAGGTTGCCGTCTGCGAGAACCAGCTCGAGAGTTACGCCGATGACCTGAAGAGCGTTAGTCGGGAAGCGGAAGCATCCAAGACCGGCCTGTACCAATTCGGACAGACGGTACAGGACAACAGCGACAAGCTGGCGAAGGCCGGCAAGGGGCTTGAGACCGCCGGCAAGACGATTACCGGTGCCGTCGGTGGAGCTGCGACGGCGCTCGTGGGCCTGGCATCCAGTCAGGAAGAAAACATCGAGCAGACGCATCAGCTCGACGCCGCATGGAAAGACGCCGGCGGTACGAGCGAGCAGGCCCGAAACTCCTATACGCTCTTCTACAAGCTGCTCGGTGAAGAGGACACGGCAACGGAAGCGGCGCAGAATCTCTCCCGACTGACCACGAACCAGCAGGAGCTGGACAAGTGGAACAACATCGCCGCAGGCTCCTTCTCGAAGTTCGGCGATGCTCTGCCACTCGAGAACCTCGTCGAAGCGTCCCAGGAGACGGCGCACACGGGAACCGTCACAGGCGGTTTGGCAGACGCACTTAACTGGGCTACCGCGAGCAATGAGCAGTGGAGCGCCGCGCTCTCCGGAAACCAGGCCGCGCAGCAGGCGTTCAACGACGCGATTGGGCAGGGCGCTACCAAGGAGGACGCGTTCAACGCGGCCCTTGCGGCCTGCGGCAGCGAGCAGGAGCGCTCTTCGCTTATCACGCAGACGCTTGACGGTCTCTATGGCGAGATCGGACAGACGTACCAGGACAACAACAAGACCATGCTCGACTCGCGCGAGCAGCAGGCCCAGTTCAACCAGAAGCTGACCGAAGCCGGTGAAGCCGCGCTGCCGGTCAAGGAAAAGGTCTTGGAGCTTGGCACCACTCTTCTCGAGAAGGTCACTCCGGCGCTTGAGAGCGTTTCCGACTGGTTTCAACGGCTGTCTCCGGAACAGCAAGACCTCGTGACCAACATCGCGCTCGGAACCCTGGCTTTTGGCGGCCTTGCGACCGGTGCCGGCAAGGTGTTGCAGGCGGGAAGCGAGATCGGCGGTACCATCAAAACCGTCTCCGAGACATTTGGTGGACTCAAGGGTGCTATCGGTGCCGTCGGTGGCGGCTGGACTTCCTTCACCGGTCTCATTGCGGCAAACCCGATTCTGCTCGGTGTGGCGGCTGTTGCCGCCGCCGTTGCCGGTCTTACGTGGTTCTTCACGCAGACTGAGACCGGCAAGCAGATGTGGTCTGATTTCACCGGATGGATCTCTGAGAAGTGGCAGGGAGTCCAAGACTTCTTTGCAGGGGTACCCGCTTTTTGGCAAGGAATCTGGGACGGGATAACCGGCAAGGCCGAGGAAGTCAAAAACGACCTCGGTGCGAAGTTCGATGGAATCAAGGAAGGCGCATCGAATGCCTGGGAAAACCTGAAGACAAATGCATCAGACGCTTGGGGGAATCTCCAGTCAGCGGCTTCGGAAAAGTTCGGGTCGATTAAGAACTCGATTCAAAATGACATGCAGACCGGCCTTGAAGTCGGGTCTTCGAGTTCGAAAGCACTTCAGGCAGCAATGAACGGTGATTGGTCGACCGCCAAGACCGAAGCGGCCAACGCCTTCAACCTCATCAAGGACAACATAACGAACAAGCTGGGCAATGCCAAGACGAACGCCATCAACATTGCCGACACGATTGGCGGTAAGCTCGGCTTTCCCGGTCTCGGAACGAAGGTCAATGGTGTTTTCGAGGGTATCAAGAATGGCATAACCAACAAACTGAACAGCGCTTGGAACACGATTAGCTGGATACCCAATCAGATTTCCTCGGCGTTCTCCGGTATCCGTATCAGTCTGCCGCATATCAGCCTTCCCCATTTTTCTGTCTCGTGGAGGGATATCGGCGGCATCGTCGACCTGCCGAGCATCAGCGTGAGCTGGTATGCAAAGGGCGGCTATTTCGACCGCCCGAGCATCATCGGCGTCGGTGAGGCCGGCGGCGAGCACGTCACTCCGGATAGGAAGCTGCGCGAGAGCGTTGAGGATGCCGTTTCAAGGGCTTTCGACCGCTGGGGCGGCGGGGCAAATCCGGTCAGCGTCTCCGTAACTGTAAACGCCACGGTCAACGACAAGGTTGACGCCTACACGACGGGGCAGCAGATCGGCGCTGGCATCGCCAGCCGCCTGAAGCAGAGGGGAGTGACCGTTGGAGCGTAAACGCAAGCACAACCAGAGCGACAGCATCGTCTTCAACGGTCACGACCTGTCGAGCCTCGTCTTCTGCAAGATTCACCGCCCGATAATGGCAAGCGTGAAGCCGACGTTCGAGGATGTGTCCGGAAGGCATGGCGAGCTGTTCAGGTCGGTGAAACGAGGGGGATACGATCTGACCGTCGACATGTGGCTGCGCACGGAACATCGTCGCGATATTGCCGATGCGCGGCACAAACTGGCGGCGATGCTCTGGACGGATGAGCCCGCTCCGCTGTACCTGCCGGATGACCCAACGCGCTATCTCATGGCCATTGTCAGCGGCATCACAGATTTGGGTGAGATTACCGATGATTGCCCTGGCACGTCGGTGACATTCCATATAGGTGATCCGGACTATCACGGGCAGTGCCGCCGTATCGAGATGACCGGCTCCGCCGCCGTCTCCGTCGGCGGCACGCTTCCCGCGCATATTAAGGTGACGGCGAAGCCGTCTGCCGGAGGTGCCTGGAGGATAACCAACACCGGCACCGGCGAGTTCGTCGAGATTATCCAGCCGCTCACGGCTGACAGCACCATCAGGCTTGACTTCTCTACTGAGCACGCGACGGTCAACGGCTCGGTTGCCCAGCTCAACATCATGAGCGATTTCTTTGAGATTAATGACCGTGCGCACATCAAGATCTCTAGCGGCTCCGCGACGCTGGAATGGGAGGAAAGATGGCTTTAACAAAAAAGGTCAACTTCACCCGTTTCAGCCGTTTCGGCGCTAATCTCGGACGGCTCACCTACACCGCAGCGACCCATGAGGACGCTACGGACGGCACCGATGAGCTTAAGATCAGGTGCGACGAGGATTTGAGCAAGGGGGAGCGTCTTGTTTGGGTTGACCGACAAGGCGTTGTGCATGAGCACATAGTCGACGAAATCGAGCGGCTGCACGATGATAGCGGCAAGCCCTATACCAGCGTCACGTGCATCAACTCAATCAACGAGACGTGGGATGACTATATCGAGGACAAGCGACCGTCCGGCAGCGTGGCTGTGGCGCTCGCTTCGATACTCGCTGGCACACGTTGGGAAGTCGGCAACTGCGACCAGCCAGGCAGCGCTTCGCATACCTTCTATCACGTAAAAGTACGCGAGGGATTGAGCGATCTGCTCAAAACATGGGGAGGCGAGCTTGAAACCGTCATCGAGACGGACGGCGTGCAGGTCACACACCGATACGTGCGAGTGGTCGCGAAACGCGGAAACCAGCAAAGTCCCAAGCGCTTTACGTGGACTAAAGACCTTATAAGCATCAAGCGCAAGACCGGCAGCGCGAATCCAAAGACGCGCGTTTACGGTTACGGCAAGGGCGTTGAGACCGATGGCGGCGGTTTTGGCCGGCGCTTGACTTTCGGCGATATAAACGGCGGCAAGAATTACGTCGAGGATGCCTCCGCGACCGAGATTTGGGGACATCCCGACGGCAACGGCGGCATCGCGCCCGCCGTGGATGTTTACATTAACGAGCAATGTGAGGACGCGGCACAACTTCTTGCCGAGACGAACGACTACCTCGAGCAAGCCAAAACGCCGACCGTCTCCTATGAAGCAAGCGTGATTGACCTGTTCGCTTTCGGGCGAGATTGGGAGAGCGTTGCCGTCGGCGATTGCGTGGCGATCATCGACAAGGGCTTCTCCGCTGCGGGAATCAGGCTCAAGGGTCGCGTCTCGAAGCTGGCCCGCGACCTGGTGACCGGCGATGCCACGGTGGTGTTCGGCAACTTAACCGATAATCTGGCCGACATCTTTCAGTCCATGGCGCAGCAGCTCAAGAGCGGCAGTAACCAGCGGGCTAACTATGACGCGGCTGCCGGCACGTCCGTCTCGTGGCTCAACCAGCTCATGGCGGCGCTCAACAAGGCATTCAATGCCGTCGGCACCTACAAGGTCGAGACGTTCGAGCTCGGCGTGATTTACTCCAACGTGCCGCTGGATGCCGTGACTGGCGTTCCGCTCAAGTCAACGTCCGGCATGTGGGCTGTCAATATCAACGGCATGGGCATCCGCCTTGCCGCAAATCTTACAAGCGACGGCCAATGGAATTGGCGAACGTTTATAACCGGCGCACAGGTGAGCGCCGATTGCATCAACGCCGGAACGATGCGGGCAGACCGCATCCGCGCCGGCCTGCTCACCGACGAGGTGGGCGCGAACTATTGGGACTTGGAGACAGGCGAATTCCAGCTATCGCCCACTGCGAAGTACGGCGACGGTGGCTATACCGTCGATGGCGTTATCGAAGACCTGCACGGCGGAATGACGCAGAACAGAAAACACATCGAGGCCCTTGGGGAAGACTTCCAGACAAGGAATAAGGAACTTGACGAAACGATAAGCAGCCTCGACACCACGGTCAACGACATCGCTAAAGACGGCATCGTCACCGAGGCGGAGAAAGCTGCCGTAAATAAGATTCTCCAGACCGTGCAGAAAGATAAAGAAGACCTATCTGCACTACACAGATCGCTGTCGTCAAACAAAAATTTGCAGGTTCAGTTCAAGGCGCAAGTCCTAGAGCCGAGGTACAACAACGCGTTCGGCGAGGGCGGAGCGTTCGATGTCCTGATGTCAGCTATCTCGGATGTCACAAACTGCTCAACAGCCAAGAAACTGAATGCCGCCATGTCGGATTATAAGAGTGCCTATGAAAACTACTCATCCGCAGTAACGGTCTATGCGGCGGTAGCGCGACAGGCTACGAGCATGATTGCGAAAGAGGTGGCTAAGACCGATGCGGAGAAACTTGTCGACAAGCTCGACGAGAGCCTCAAACAGCAAGAGATCTTCAATCGGCTCACCAACGACGGAGCAAACAAAGGCATCTACATGTCCAATGGCGAGCTGTACGTCAATGCGACATACCTCAAGAGCGGAACAATCGGCGACGGTCAGGGGAAGAACTACTGGAGTCTGACGAGCGGCTATTTCCAGACGACCTATGGCGTCATCGGCGGGCTATCAATCGATAACAACAAATTGTATAGATATAAGCTCACGCTCGATTCGAACACCTCTGGTCTCTACATAGGTACAGACGGTTTCAGCGTCGGTGGCGGCACCTGCTACACGGCAATGGCCAACGGATACCTATACGGCGGCACAGCTGAGGATATTACGGGCTACGTCGGATTCAACAACTACAACACAAGTAGTCGTGTATATGGTGCACGATTGGCAGGCAAGGGGTGCATTTGCCTTCTGACTGACGACTGGATCGGAGTCGGGCCATACAAGGATCGCGGCGAGTACGTCGAGTGCAAGACTGGCAGAACCGGCAGCGTCACTCTCGTTGGAAATCTACAAAGCTCGTGGACGAATATGTCGCTGACAGGAGTTTATAACGTCAGCAATCTCTGCCAAAACCTCTCGATGCACTGGACGAACTGGACTCTGAATTTCGATCACGGTCTCATGGTCACGGCACTTTAGGAGAGAAACAATGGCCACCTACAAAGTTGAGAAAGATGGGCTGTCTTTTTATGTGCAGCCGTGGATGCTCGATTATTACGCAGCCAATGGCTACACGATCTACAAAACAGTTGAAGAAGAAGTTACGAATGTGGCTGCTGAAATCGCCAGCATAGATGTTCAGCAGCCTGTGGTCGAGGAGGCTACTGTCAATGGATAAAGGCATCGAATCACTCGCCAGCGCGCTCGGCGCGACCGTAACCGAGCAAGAGCAGAGTATCAATGTCAAGTATGTGGCTCCAGACGAGTACACAAATAGCCAGATGGAGCAGATGCTGGTATCTCTTCAGCCGCTGCTCGACCGCCGCGACATCGTGGGTTATGCGGCCGCTCGGAATACGCGAGTTCTGCGCTCAGAGTGCATGGAATATCTCAAGCGCCGCGATGAGCTGATCTCGAAATACGGTGAACCAGAGATTGGCGAGGACGGCTCGCCGACCGGTAACTCTCGAATCAAAATCGGGTCAGATGGCTATAAATCGTTCTGCTCAGAGATCGAGCTTTACGCGAACATCAAGCACCGTCCCAACCTTTTCAAGATTTCCTACGGCGAAGTAATCGGCAAGATGTCCGGCAACGAGATTCTTGATTGCGAATGGATGCTAATCGACGGTGATGCGTAATGAACACTCAGAATATCGAGCTTGATATCGATAAGCGCGGATGCGGAAACAACTGCATCCGCATCGCCCAGGGCGAAAACGGCGGCACCACCATCAAGGCGCTCGTCTTCGACAACGGCGAGGAGTTCGCACTTGCCGGCTATACGGCTTACCTGGTTGCACGTCTGCCCGATCGTATCCACTACTACAAGGGAACCGCCACGGTTTCCGGCAACACAGTAACGCACGTCTGTGAGGAATCGAAGTTGGCGTGCGTGCCAGGCTATACCGATGAAGCCTATTTCGAATTCACAAAGGGCTCGCAGACGGTGCAGACAGAGCGCTTCGCGCTTGACATCATGCGCGACGCCCGCGAGGGAAATACTCCGGCGAAGTCATGGGACAACGCAATAGAGGCGCTTGAGAAGCGCGCCGAAACTGCCGTCACCAAGGGAGAGCAGGCCGTCACCGATGCGGGCAAGGCGCTGAATAACGCCAACGCTGCGGTCAACATCTGCAAGAGCGCCACGGACGCGGCCAACACCGCGACGGGCAAGGCGAACGCCGCGACAAAGAGCGCCACAGATGCCGCTTCTGCCGCAAATACAGCCAAGGCGAACGCCGACACCGCAACCAATGCGGCGAACGCCGCGACAAACGCGGCTAACGCATCCAAGGACAGCGCGGATCGGGCGGCAGCGGACGCGCGCAAAGCGGCTGAGGAAGCTCGTGGCTCCGTCAGCAGTGACATGAAGATCTATTTCAAGCGCGTGACCGATGCGCAGGGCAACTCGTGGCCTGTGTTGGTTGACATGACTATTTAGGAGGTCAAAGGATGGATTTTACTTTTCCGCGAAACGAGACGTTTGAGCGCATCGCCGTCGCGCTTGAAGGCATGGGTGCATCGGCGGTGCCGAAGTTCAGCGAGGAAACTGGGCGCTACGACAATGCATCCATCGACGCATGGCTCGCTCGTATGCGAGACGGGAAGAACTACGGCGTTAGCATCCCGAAGGGCAGCTCAACCGCCTGCACCAAGACAGGCGCGAACGCCGGCATCGCCAACCCCAAGCCCGGCGTCATCGGGCGCGCGGCGATCGACCCGTACGTCAACCAAGGCGCGTTCTTCTTCGTGGAAGTCAACGGCGGCGTGGATGCCGACGGCACTCCGTACGTAACGGCAATCGACGGCGATGGCCGCTTCTCGCGTCTCGACGATACATGGGTCTTGACGCCGGTGCTTTACACTCTTGAGAGCGAGACCGATGATGCGGTTACCCTCACCGTTTCGGACACACGCCAGCCGGGCATGAAGCGGCAGCCCGCCGCGCTGCTGCCGAACGGTGCGCAGCGTCCTTATATGTTGTATGCAAAGTATGCACTGTCGGTCGACGCCGACGGCAAGCCGCGAAGCGTGAGCGGCGCTGCGGTCAAGACACGCAGCGTGAGCCACGATAGCGGCATCGGCCTGATGAAGACCGCGAGCACCGGCGATTCACTCAAGGTCGCAGCCGATGACTGGTACGTCAAGACGATGTTCCTGCTCAAGTATGCGACGAAGAACAGCCAGAGTATCTTTACCGGATGCACCGGATACGACATCACCGCCACTCCGACACTCGCTGAAAGCAACACCACGAGGGTCGTTATCGCCAAGGACAAGGCCGATCAGATTCTAATCGGCTCCGCGATGATGTTCGGCACACATACTGGCACGAGTACCGACCGCGGCTACGATTACAACTGCGATATCTTCGATGGAGCGAGGGTCACCAAGAAGGTTGCCGTCGACGCATCCAATGTGGCAGTCTATTTCGATGTCGCTAAGCCCTTCTCGACCGCTACGACCTATCAGCTCGCAACCGCACCGTGGAACACCGGCTCTTGCGACATGGTTGAGGGCGACGGATCGCCGACGAGCTGCACGGACGGAAAGCAGCCCTTTGTCGTTCAGGGTATCGAGCTCGGGCTTGGAATGCTTGAGGTTCTTGGAAACGTCCTCATCCAGTACACAGGTACTGGCGCGATCGTTTACGTGAACCCGGACACTAAGAACGAGAAGGCCGGCAGCTCACCGGACAGCGCGCTGTCTGCCGGGGCTTTTCCCGGGCAAGCAGCTGAGGGATGGAATTACGCTCTTTACTGCAAGACGGTCAACGGCCTGATGATTCAGCAGGGAACGGGTGCGTCGACTTCTGTTGGCATCTGCGACGGCAACTACAAGGTCGCGGACACTACAGTCGGCTGGAGAGAGTGGCCTTCTCTCGGCACTTTGGGGTACGGGGCTCTCGGCGGTCTTTGGTTCGTCCCCGGCTACAACGGCGCCGGCGACGCCGGGTGGCACATCGGCTCGCGCCGCTCTGCCAATGGTCGCTCTAGGGGTGAAGCGGCGTAAGCCGCGAGGGGACTTGTCCCCTTATGAAAACAAGCAGGGATTCGCGGCGCGCGGGCTGTCATGTTCTGTTGGCTTTCTCTCGGCAACTTGAGGAACAGGGCTAACGGCGGTCTTTGGTACGTCAACGGCAACAACGGCACCGGCAACGCCAGGTGGAACATCGGCTCGCGCCTATCTGGACAAAACAAGCAATCATTCCAGCTACACATTTACTTCCGCCGCGACTACCCGCCGCCGCTGGTGGCGAGCGGGCATTTGGCCTGGGTCAACTGACTGAAATGGCTTTAAGACCACTGGGTTAGTAGCTGATAGGTGAAACCTCAGACAGTATCCAGAGAGAAACGGTCTGACAATTGAAGACATATTGCAGAGGGCTTCGCATAGACGGAGCCCTCATTTATAGAGCTTACGGTAATTGGCTTAAGGCACCGGCAGGCAAGAAGAACGCCTGGCGCGTGCCGATTGAATACGGCAGCGTGGCTTCGCTTCTGGCTGAGATCGAGGGCGAGATTTACCATCGCTCGCTGACATTTCAACCGATCAGACGTCATTGGTACCGTGAGCCAACCAACGGAAAACTACGGCTCATCGGCGTGGAGAGCGTCAAGCAGCAGGTCTGTGATTACGTCGCAATTGAAGCTCTTCATGACCTGTTGCACGCTAAGGTCGGATTCTGGCAGGTTTCGAGCGTCAAGGGCAAGGGGCAGACTATGGCGGCGAATGCCGTGAGCCGCTGGTCTCAGGAGGGCGGCTATTTCGTCCACCTTGACATTCGCAAATGCTATCCGTCAATCAAGACAGACGTGGTGATGGGTGTCCTTCGCCATTACGTGCGGAGTCCCGATGTCATGTATATATGCAGGACGCTGCTCTCCACATACGATGACGGGCTTGAGATCGGCAGCTACTTCAGTCTCCGCATGGCGCAGCTCGTTCTGTCCTTTGGCTACCACTCCATAGAGGGCATGCATAAGGTGCGGCGAGGCAACAGCGTCGCAATGGTGTCGCATCAGCTTTGGTACGCAGATGACATCTATCTATTCAGCCAGGACAAGCGCAACTTGCGCAGCGCCGCGAGGGAATTGCAAAGGTTCCTCCTTAAGCGCTACGGACTGCATCTCAAGGCATGGAAAATCTGCCGCATATCGAACGATGAGCCGGTGGATGTCGTCGGGTTCACAGTGCGACCAAACCGCGTGACGCTGCGACCCTCGCTGTTCCTGCGCGCGTGCCGGGCATATCGGAAATACAGGCGATTGCCCACTCTCAAGCGCGCGAGGCGCGTGACGAGCTACAACGGCTGGTTCAAGCACTCAGATTCGAGCAGCCTGGTTAGGGACAACGGATTTGACCAGGTATTCAAAAAGGCAAGGCGGCACGTGAGTGCTGCGGGAAGGAAGAAACATGAGTTATCAGACAGTATCGGCAACGCCGCTCGCACCTGTAATGATCGAAGCGCGTGCCGACGGCCTCACGTCCGACGTGTGGCTGCGCAAGAACATCCAGAAGGACGTTGCAGACAACGGCATTGACTCTGGTAAAGCCATCGAGTTCTACCGAGCCGATGAGATTCAATTCGTACAGGCGGGAGTCCCGACTCTCGACGGCATCACCGCCGCATTCGACGAGCTCTGGGCAGCGCACGAGGATGACGGTCTCAGCGACACCGAGCGCATCGACAAGATCATCGAGTCGCTTTCCGCGACGAGGGCGGCACTCGAAGACACCAATGCCGCGCTGCTGGAGATCGGTGACATCGTTGGAGGCGAAGAGTGATGGCGAAAATCTACTTCGAAGCCGTCAAAGACGAAAGGCGCACGCTTGAGAGCGTACCGAAGCGCTGGCGCGCTGCCGTGGCGGAACTGCTGAAAGCATTCAAAGACACTGACCAGGAGGAATAATCAAATGGATCTCGCACCTATCTACACGTTCACCGAGCAGCAGGTATGGGCCATCGCTGGCGCATTCATCCTCATGCTCTTCGACATGGTGAGCGGCATCATTCAGGCAGTCATGAACCGTGAGTTCCGCAGCTCCACGATGCGCACCGGACTCGGCCACAAGGCGGTGCTGGCGCTTATCATCTTGCTCGCAATCTGTATCGAAATCCTCAGCGCCCACGTTGCCGGCCTTGGCTTCGGCGGCGTGACAATCTACGTGGTGTGCGTCGCAACCATCATCATGGAGGTCGCGAGCATCATGGAGAACCTCTGCAAGGCTTATCCCGAGCTTGCAGACCTTCCGGTCATGAAGATCTTCGAGCATGCGGACGCGGATGCGGTCAACCCTAAGACGGTCGCAGATGAAGTGTACAAGCGCGGCTAGGCTCCGGCTCGCGGCAGCGCTGCTTCTTGGCATTGCAGTCGGCTTCAGCACTTGGATCGGCATCGCAGCTCAGCATGTGCAGTCAGACAGTATAAGCAGTGTAAAGACCTACGAGCGCGGATACAGCGACGGAGTTCAGGACGCGCAGCCAATTTACGACAAGAGTGATTCTAAAAAGAGCGGCTATATGCCGCTCTTTTTGCAAAAAGACCCGCAATGGTCATCGACCGCCTATAGCGACGAGACCATCGGCACCTACGGGTGCGGCCTCACGTGTGCCGCCATGGCGCTGAGCTACGAGCAGGGCGCGCCGGTGACACCGGATGCCCTCGCAAACATCGTAGGCGATTCGTGCCTTACAGACCGAGTAAACGACATGGCGAAGTTCACGCAGTTCACCCACGACAGATACGGATATGACCGAGTTGACACCTTCTGGGGCACGGACAGTGCCCTCGATTATGTCGACGACGGATGGATCGTATTCGCCGGAGTTAGTGGTCAGCTGGGAGACCGTGAATACGGCAGCCACGTCGTGATGATCTGGCGTGCGAACGATGACGGGACGTATGCGCTACGTGACCCGGACGATGGAGCCAACTCAATCAAAACATGGACAAGGGAAGAGCTCGAAGCCGTCTACTTCGGCTCATTTAACGCTATTAGAGGTGATGCGCGATGACGATGAAGGGCATCGACATTTCTGATTATCAGCGAGGTCTCGACCTCACTAAAATCGATTACGATTTCGTATTCTGCAAGGCGACCGAGGGCATCGATAAGGTTTATTCGACTTGCGACCCGTTTATCCAGACGGCGATCAGCCAGAAGAAACTCTATGGCTTCTACCATTTCCTTGACCAGTCCGACCCGGTAAAGCAGGCCGAGTTCTTCTACGCCAACTGCAAGAACTACTTCGGCAAAGGTATCCCGATGCTCGACTACGAAGCATACGGTCGCATCGGAACCGATAAGGCGAAGCTGTTCCTGGATAAGATCTACGAGCTCACCGGCGTTCGCTGCATCGTCTATATGAGTCGAAACGTCACCACAGAGGAAGACTGGTCGCAGATTGCAAAGAACCACGCGCTCTGGGTCGCTCAATACGCTGGCAACAACGACACTGGATACCAAGATTCCCCTTGGCTTCCTGATGGTGGATTCGGTGCCTGGAACAGCTGCGTCATCCATCAGTACTCTTCTCACGGACGTTTGAACGGGTATGACAAATACCTCGATCTCGACATCGCATACATGGACAAGCAGGCATGGTTTAAGTATGTTCATGGCGAGAGGGTTGAGACTGGTGGCGCGGCTGAGAATTGTCCTGATGGCTCTACTGCAAATCTCGCGGCAGCGGTCATGCGCGGGGAGTACGGCAATGGGGACGAGCGTCGCAAGCGCCTAGGCTCTCGACATGATGAGGTGCAGGCGCTAATCAACCGCGTCAGCTCATCCAGTGTCGACGATCTCGCCAAAGACGTGCTCAACGGAGTCTTCGGCAACGGCGATACGCGACGTGCCGTTCTTGGCTCGCGTTACGATGAGGTGCAGGCACGTGTCAACGCGCGCTCTTCAAGTGTTGACATCGACGCGCTCGCTCGCGCCGTGATTCGAGGTGAGTACGGTGACGGCAACGAGCGCTGCACCAAGCTCGGAGCAAACTTCGATGCGGTTCAAAAACGAGTAAACGAACTTCTTAAATAGCATAGAAATGAGCCCGCACCCTGTAATGGGGTGCGGGCTTTTTGAGTTTAGATGTCGAAATAGAACTCTCGCCACTTCTTAAGCTCTTCGTCGGTCATGCTTGCGGCGGAATCGTGCAGCTGATCTTCTGTCTTCGAGCGGTCAATCATGACTTGCTCGACATAATTCAAGTTGAACCAAAGGGAACGGTCACTCTCGAACTCTACACCCTTGTCCATTAGCCATTCGAAGATTTCCTCAACGCTTCCGCCGTCGATTTCCGTCCACTCGCGATAGTCTCCAGTGCCCGAGATGTCAGCTTTCATGTCAACGCAACCGTCGACATACTCTCCGGAGATAGTGATCGTCACGTCGCCTTCGTTGGCCGTCTCGAAAACGTAGGTCTTGAGGCTTTTCCTCGATTCCATATCCTTTCTGATGAGGTCTTTGATGTACTGGTTGCGGTTTTCTTTGCCTTGGAAGTATTCCAGGACTTCGGCATCAGACGGGAAGAACTTCACGTTGAACGACTTGACGTTCGCTTTACGGTACTTCTCCGTTGCCTTGCTTCGCGCATCTGCCATGCTGTATCCTTTCGCCAAAGGCTCTGGGCATCATTTCAAGGTGGGCGGGTTGCCCGCCGCCAAGCGGGCAACCCTTCGCTTACCGTCTGTTAAGAAGGCGGAAGCGGATTTGAACGGTGACTGCTAATCGCCAAACCCTGAACGTGATGCTCATTGCCTTGCTCCTTTCTGTCTTTCGAAAAGCCTTATTGCCTTTCGACACTTATTATTATAGGGGTACCACCATATAATACAAGGTATAGGGGTACCACTACACAAAGCGGACACAATTATGATTTGTTGTCCGGCGATTCGCAAAAAGTAATGACGGCAAGCCAGCTCCGAGTTAGCTTGATTTCAACTGAGTTGACATATATAGTGTTCGCAGTAAGTAGCTTCTGCTCCACC
>ENA-ORRO01000514-ORRO01000514.1-human-gut-metagenome-genome-assembly--contig:-NODE-514-length-32606-cov-3.673251_pt1 | contig 32606 bp, 28 predicted proteins | sample MGYA00242176_ERZ509136 | MGnify/ENA primary metagenome ERZ509136 (study PRJEB26280, sample SAMEA2338644) | human gut metagenome | biome: human gut; feature: human-associated habitat; material: faeces...
CGTGTGCTTTGCTTTCTACAGCACAGCACGCAACGACAAGGAGAACGAGGCTTACGAATATGCAATGAACAGCTCTGACCCTATGGTGCTGCAGAGCTACCTCGACACTTACAAGGACGCACCAGAGGAACATATCGACTCTATACAGGCTCACCTCACCCTTCTAAACCAGGGCAACCAAGACTGGGCAAACGCTTGCATGAGCGGCACAAAGAGCGCTCTTGAACAGTATCTGCAACAGCACCCAAACTCGCCGTTCAAGACACAGGCAATGGAAAAGATCGACTCTATCGACTGGGCCACAGCTCAAGCCACAAACACCGTAGAGGCGTTCGAGAAATATCTTGAGCAACACCCGTCAGGCGAATATACCGATGAGGCAAACGACAAGATAAACAGCTTCAACGCACAGACCGTGCAGCCAGAAGAGAAGCTAATGGTGGGATCGACTTTCCGCAATTTCTTCACAGCGATCAACAACAAGGATGAAGACATGCTCTCTACATGTGTGGGCAGAATTATGACTTCGTTCCTTGGAAAGCCAGACGCAACACGGTCTGACGTGCTGACGTTCATGAAGAAGATATATAAGCCAACGGTGGCAAGCATGACATGGGCGTCGCTCGCCGACTACAACATCAGCAAGAAGGAAATAGGTGAAGAAAAATATGAATATTCGGTAAACTTCAACGCCACGCAAGCTGTAAACAACTCTGACGGCACACAGGAGAAGAACAAGTATCGCATCAGCGCAAAGATCAATCCTGACGGTTTGATAACCGAACTTAACATGACCAAGATATTGGAATAAACAACATCTTTGGAATAAACAACATCTTTGGAGTAAAGAACATCTTATGTGGAGCTTCACCCCACTCCATTCACAAGACACGAAATGATATCAATAGACAACCTTAAAGTAGAGTTTGGAGTCAAGCCTCTATTCGACAATGTGAGCTTTGTGATAAACGACAAAGACCGCATAGCCCTTGTGGGCAAAAACGGAACGGGCAAGTCGACCATGCTCAAGATTATATGCGGTCTTCAAAAGCCTACATCAGGCAACGTGGCCATTCCAAACGACACGACCATTGGCTATCTGCCTCAGGTTATGAACCTGCAAGACAACACCACCGTGCGGGAGGAGGTAAAGAAAGCGTTTGCCGACATAAGCAAGATGAAGGAACGTGTGGACAAGCTGAACGAAGAATTGGCGCAACGAACCGATTATGAGAGCGACAGCTACATGGAGCTGGTACAGAAGTTTACCACCGAGCACGAACGCTACATGATGATGGGGGCCGACAACTATGAGGCAGAAATGGAACGCACACTCACAGGACTGGGCTTTGAACGTACCGACTTTGACCGCCCCACCTCCGAGTTCAGCGGCGGTCGGCGCATGCGTATAGAGCTGGCAAAGATCTTGTTGCGCCGTCCTGACGTGTTGCTTTTGGACGAGCCCACCAACCACCTCGACATTGAGAGCATTCAATGGCTGGAACGCTTCCTCCAGCAGAGCGCCAAGGCTGTTGTGCTTGTGAGCCACGACCGGGCGTTCATAAACAACGTCACCAACCGAACATTGGAGATAACCTGCGGACGGGTTACCGACTATAAGGTTAAGTATGATGAATATGTGAAGCTTAGAGCAGAGCGTCGTGAGCAGCAACTTCGTGCCTATGAGAACCAGCAGAAGGAGATAGCCGAGATGAAAGACTTCATCGAGAGGTTCCGCTACAAGCCCACAAAGGCGGTGCAGGTGCAGAGCAGGATAAAGCAGTTGGCAAAGATTGTGCCTATAGAGATTGACGAAGTGGACAATTCGCAGATGCGTCTGAAATTTCCTCCTTGTCTGAGAAGCGGCGATTATCCCGTGATATGCGACGGTGTGAGGAAGGAATACGGAGAACACACGGTGTTTAGCAATGTGAATCTTACTATAAAAAGAGGTGAGAAGGTTGCTTTTGTAGGAAAGAACGGAGAAGGAAAGTCAACGCTCGTGAAGTGTATAATGAACGAGATACCGTTTGAGGGCAACCTTAAAATCGGGCATAATGTGCAGATAGGTTACTTCGCACAGAACCAGGCTCAGATGCTCAATGACAACATAACGGTGTTCGACACTATAGACCAAGTGGCGAGAGGTGAGATAAGACTGAAGATAAACGATATCCTCGGAGCCTTCATGTTCGGCGGCGAAGCCTCGGAAAAGAAAGTCTCCGTGCTTAGCGGTGGTGAGAGAAGCCGCCTTGCAATGATACGCCTTCTGCTTGAGCCTGTGAATCTTCTGATACTCGATGAGCCGACAAACCACCTTGACATGCGTTCCAAAGACGTGCTGAAAGAGGCGGTAAAGGCTTTCGACGGTACTGCTATCATAGTCAGCCACGATAGAGAGTTTCTTGACGGTCTCGTGTCGAAAGTGTATGAGTTCGGCGGAGGCAAGGTGACAGAGCATATCGGAGGCATCTATGATTTCCTGCAGAAGCACAATATAGAGTCGCTTGATGCGATAGGCAGAAAGCAGCCTGCTGTAGCAGAAGCGGCATCCGCTGAAAAAGCAACCGCCGAGGTCTCGGCTGCCAAGCAGAGCTATGCAGAGCATAAGGAGCAGCAGAAGAAAATCCGCAAGGCGGAGAAAGCAGTAAAAGAGTCGGAGGCGAGGATAGAAAAGATGGAAAGCAGGCTGAAAGAGCTTGATGAACTTCTGTATCAGCCGGAGAATGCTTCAAATATGGAGTATGTCACCGAGTATACATCCACGAAGAAGACTCTTGACAAAGAGGTGGAGAATTGGGAGAAGCTGTCGGAAGAGCTGGATGCTCTTGCAAACGGATAGCATACTTCTTTATATATAATTAAGTAGTAAATAACTAATTCATTAATACTAAATTTTAAAACTATGAAAATTAAAAAGATTATTCCTATGGTTGCCTTTGCGTCCATGTCGTTGTCGGCAATGGCACAGGGACAGTCACAAGAGTTGCGCTCAGGCATCGATTTGACGAATCTTGACAACAGCGTACGTCCGCAGGATGATTTCTTCAGCTATGCCTGTGGTGGATGGATGAAGAAGAATCCGTTGCCAGCCGCTTATTCAAGATACGGCAGCTTTGACGTTTTGGGAGAAGACAACAACAAGAGAATAAACGGCATTCTGAAAGAGCTCCTTTCAGGAAGCTATGCAAAGGGAAGCACAGAGCAGAAGCTCAGCGACCTATACAAACTGTCTATGGATGAAGCCCGCCGCAACAAGGAAGGCGTTCAGCCGCTGATGCCTTTGCTGAACAAGATGGAAAAGGCGAAGACTACAGCCGACCTGTTTAAGATACAGCTGGAACTCGTCCCTATGGGCGACAGCGAGTTTATCGGCACGTATGTGGCAGCAGACGAGAAAAATGCAAAGCAGAACATATTGTATGTTGCACAGAGTGGTATAACACTCCGTCAGAAAGAGTATTATCTTGATACCGACTCAGCAACAACAGCCATCCGTGAGGCTTACAAGAAGCATATCGTAAACATGTTCAAGAAGTTCGGCTTCTCGGAATCTGCCGCACAGAAGAAGATGCAGAACATCATGAAGCTGGAGACAGAGCTTGCCAAAGTGTCAAAGTCAAATACAGAGCTTCGCGATCCAGAGGCAAACTATCACAAGATGACGTATGCCGAGTTCAACAAGAAATATCCACACATACAGCTTGAAAAGCAGCTGCTTGCAGCAGGAGTGAACCTGAACTACGTAAAGGATCTCGTAGTCGGTCAGCCGGAGTTCGTGGAAGGCGCAGACAAACTTATCTCAAATCTTACACCAGCAGAGTTCCGCGACTATATGGAGTGGGGACAGATAATGAGTGCTGCCGGTTATCTTAGCGAGGATATTGCTGCAGAAAGCTTCAATTTCTTCGGAAAGACAATGAGCGGACGTAAGGAAAACCATCCCCTCTGGAAGCGTTCTACATCACAGGTGGAAGGACAGATGGGACAGGCTCTCGGAAAGATCTATGTAGAGAAATATTTCCCTGCATCGTCAAAGGAAAGAATGAAGACTCTCGTTGCTAACCTGCAGAAGGCCCTTGCCAACCGTATAAAGGAGCAAGACTGGATGAGCGAGGAGACAAAGAAAAATGCACTCGACAAGCTGAACTCCTTCTATGTGAAGATCGGATATCCAGACAAATGGATAGACTTGAGCGATTTGCATATTGACCCAGCAAAGTCATACTATGCAAATATCGAGGAGTGCAGACGTTTCTGGAACAAGTGGAACATTGATACAAAGGTTGGAAAACCTGTGGATAAGGATGAATGGCAGATGGATCCTCAGACCGTAAATGCGTATTATAATCCTACTACAAACGAAATCTGCTTCCCGGCAGGTATCCTTCAGGTGCCTTTCTTCGATCCTACAGCTGACGATGCCTTCAACTATGGTGCCATCGGTGTTGTCATAGGTCATGAGATGACACACGGATTTGACGACCAGGGCCGTCATTATGACAAGGATGGAAACATGAAAGACTGGTGGACAGCAAGTGATGGAGAGAACTTCAACAAGCGTGCAGATATGTATGCAGACTTCTTCTCCAATATAAAGGTGTTGCCAGACCTGAATGCTAACGGACGCTTTACCCTTGGAGAGAACCTCGCCGACCACGGAGGTCTGCAGGTTGCATTCGAGGCTTATAAGGAGGCTACCAAGAATAATGAGCTTAAGACGATAGACGGACTTACTCCAGACCAGCGCTTCTTTATCGCATACTCTCAGGTTTGGGCGGCAAATATAACCGAGGCGGAAATCAGAAACCGCACAAAGAGTGACCCTCACTCTTTGGGTAGATGGCGCGTAAACGGAGCTCTTCCACACGTAAACATGTTCTATGATGCGTTCGGTGTAACTCCAACCGACAAGATGTTCATACCGGCAGAGCAGAGACTGAAGCTTTGGTAAAGACGGATGCACACTCGTCTACTCGTAAACTTGTCTACTTGTCTACTGATTAGAAAGTTGACAGCTTACGATAAGAAATACAATGACTAAAGAAGGTTGTCGCAGAATGATGTGCGGCAACCTTCTTCGTCTTTTCCGACAAATGGTTTATTTGTAAATTTTACAATTCTTAATTTCGCAAATTTTGTAATACTCTTAGTTTATGTTACCTTTGCATCTCAAAAATATTGGAAATGTTGAGATTCATATCTTTCGGTAGTGGCAGTAGCGGAAATTGTTATCTGCTGCAGACAGATAATAGTTGTTTGATGATAGATTCAGGAGTAGGGGTGAGGGCTTTGAAAAGGTTCTTTCATGACTATGGTATTTCTTTCTCGTGCATAAATAATATACTTGTCACACATGATCATGCAGACCATGTGAAATCGGTTGGGGCTTTAAGTAATGAAAGTGGTATTCCGGTTTATGCGACAGAGGCTGTTCACAAAGGCATACAGAAGAACTATTGCGTAAGGAAGAAAATAGAACCTTCTTGTGTAAGGGTAATAGAGAAGGGAGTGGAATATAAGATTGATGAGTTCAAGGTAACTCCATTTGACGTTCCGCATGACAGCAATGACAATGTAGGCTATAGGATAGAAACACAGGGCATCGTGTTTTGTCTGATGACGGATATCGGACATGTGACAGATGATATAAAAGCAAACATTGCGCTTGCTGATTATCTTGTAATAGAGGCTAATCATGATGAGGCAATGCTGATGTCTGGTCCTTATCCTCAATATCTAAAAGAACGTGTGTCTGGTCCTTATGGGCATCTTAGCAACAGACTTTGTGGTGAAACGGTAGCGGAAAATGCTTCGGGACATCTAAAACATGTATGGTTGTGCCATCTGAGTGAAGAGAACAACCATCCGGAACTGGTAAGGAAGACGATAGAGACCCTGTTCCATGAGAAGGGGCTTTCGGTTGATGTCGACATACTTAAGAGAAAGACTCCGACAGGGTTCTTTGATCTTGTGTGATGTTTCGGAACGGTTGTATTTGTTGTTTTTGAAGAAGATAATAAAAATATAATAGTATGAAGAAAATGTTTGTAAAGTCTCTTTTCGTTGGAGCGATGCTGACATGCGGGTCTGCATCAATGAATGCCCAAAGCGTATTGGACAGTGTGTTAGGCTCATTTGCAGGTGCGGTAACGGGAAATAGCGGAACGTCATCTGATGATACCAAGTCGTCAATATTGTCAGGCTTGTCAACGATATTCTCTAACAGTAAGGTCGCAACGGCAGACAAGATTGTAGGTACATGGGTCTATGAAGAGCCGGCAGTCGTGTTTGAGAGTTCTAATATCATGAAAAAGGCAGGTGGAAAACTCGTTGCCTCGGCAATAGAGAAGAGAGTCCAGTCTACGCTTGACAAATATGGTATAAAGAAAGGTAAGATGACAATGACTTTTGATAAGAAAGGAAACTTCACCCAGACGATTGCAAAAAAGAAAGTAAAGGGTACATATACCGTTGACGGCAAGAATGTAGAGCTGAAATATAACGGACAGGTTTCGCAGCTTCTTGGCACTACGCAGCTCGATGGAAATTCGTTGTTGATAGTGATGGACGCATCCAGGCTCCTGAAGTTTGCAGGAGTCGTAGGTAACTTGTCCGGCAATACGATGCTCAAAACCGCCGGTTCGCTTCTTTCAGGAATGGACGGTATGGAATGTGGTGTCCGTCTCGTCAAGAAATAAATCATTTGTAGGAGTTTTGTTTGTGTGCTAAAACCTTGTTGTATTGATAAATATTCACGGATAAGGGTCATTTGAAAGCAATGTTGAATAAATAAAAGCAAAAAAAACTTAATTATTGGCGGTGAAGATGTAAAACCTTTGCTAAATCAGAAAAAGTTTGTAATTTTGCACCCTGTTTGGAATAAGTATCAAAAGGAAACAACAAAAAACGTAGATAGCAATGTCGAAAATTTGTCAAATCACAGGGAAAAAGGCTCAGATGGGCAACAACGTTTCCCACTCAAAGCATCGTACAAAGCGTAGCTTTGATGTAAATTTGTTTAATAAAAAATTCTATTACGTAGAAGAGCAGTGCTGGATTAGCTTGAAGATTAGTGCTGCAGGTCTGCGTTTGATCAATAAGGTTGGACTTGATGCAGCTCTTAAGAGTGCAGTTTCCAACGGTTATTGCGATTGGAAAGATATAAAAGTTATAGGAGAGTAATATAATGGCAAAGAAGGCTAAAGGTAACCGCGTGCAGGTTATATTGGAATGCACAGAGATGAAGGAGAGCGGTCTTCCAGGAACAAGTCGTTATGTAACGACAAAGAACCGTAAGAACACTCCTGAGAGAATGGAATTGAAGAAGTACAATCCTATTCTCAAGAAAATGACTCTTCATAAGGAAATTAAATAATCTAATTAAATATTATTAGAAATGGCAAAGAAAGCAGTCGCAACCCTTCATGAGGGTTCAAATGACGGTCGCGCTTATACAAAAGTGATCAAGATGGTAAAAAGCCCAAAGACTGGAGCTTACGTATTTGATGAGCGTATGGTTCCTAATGAGGCTGTAAAGGATTTCTTCAAATAAGAAACCGGTATATCTAAGATATAATTAAGGAATGCATCTTTATGGGTGTGTTCCTTTTTTTTGTTGTTTGCTGTTTCTAAAGCATTGTCCTATTGGTAATATTGTAAAAAAGTTCTGTTATTTACAATGTTATTTATTTGTCGGGCTTGTTTTTTTTCTATAACTTTGTACCAAATATTATTATTATGGGATTTTTTGGACTATTTGGTAAGAAGAATAAAGAGACTTTAGATAAGGGACTTGAGAAGACAAAGCAAAGTGTGTTCTCAAAGCTTGCTCATGTCGTAGCAGGAAAATCTAAGGTTGACGATGATGTGTTGGATGATTTGGAAGAAGTTATGATAACCTCCGATGTCGGTGTAGAGACAACTATAAAGATCATAAAGAGTATTGAAGAAAGAGTTGCTCGGGATAAGTATGTCTCCACGTCAGAGCTGAAAACCATTCTTCGTGATGAGATAGCAAAACTGCTTGATGACAGTAATAATATTTCAGACTGGAATCTTCCTGAAGACCACAAGCCTTATGTCATTTTGGTGGTAGGTGTGAATGGAGTAGGTAAGACAACAACTATCGGTAAGCTTGCCAAGCAGTTCAAAAACGCAGGAAAGAATGTTTATCTCGGGGCAGCTGACACCTTCCGTGCTGCGGCAGTTGAACAGTTGTGTATATGGGGCGAAAGGGTAGGAGTGCCTGTTGTCAAACAGCAGATGGGTGCTGATCCGGCAAGTGTGGCTTATGATACATTGAGTTCCGCAATGGCAAATAATGCAGATGTAGTATTGATAGATACCGCTGGACGTTTGCATAATAAGGTTGGTTTGATGAACGAATTGAAAAAGATCAAGGACGTCATGAAGAAGCTTATGCCTACCGCTCCGGATGAGGTGATGCTTGTTCTTGATGGCTCTACAGGACAGAACGCCTTTGAGCAGGCAAAGCAGTTTGCTGCCGTTACTCAAATTACGAGTCTTGCAATCACTAAACTTGACGGTACGGCAAAGGGAGGCGTAGTTATAGGAATATCAGACCAGCTGAAAGTGCCGGTAAAGTATATAGGTCTTGGTGAAGGTGTTGATGACCTTCAGTTGTTTGACAAGCACCAATTTGTGGATTCTTTATTTAATACAGAAAAGTGATACATAATCAGATAGATTTCATAACTATGGGTTGCTCAAAGAATCTGGTAGATACAGAGAGTCTGATGAGCAAGTTTATAGAAAAAGGATATACGTGTACTCATGATAGTGATTATCCAGAAGGAGAGATAGCTGTCATTAATACTTGTGGTTTCATCGGAGATGCTAAAGAAGAAAGCATCAATATGATTCTGAAGTTCGCACAGGCAAAGGAAGAGGGATTGTTGAAGAAACTGTTTGTAATGGGTTGTCTCTCTGAAAGATACCGAAAAGAACTTGAGGAGGAAATACCACAGGTTGACAAGTTCTATGGTAAGTTTGACTTCAAGAATCTTCTTGAGGAACTTGGAGATGCGGACAATGCCGAAGACATGGTTGAAGGTTGCTTCTCCAACCGGCGTATAATAACAACCCCATCGCATTATGCCTATGTAAAGATAAGTGAGGGCTGTGACAGACGTTGTGCTTATTGTGCAATTCCGTTGATTACCGGAAAGCATAAAAGTCGTAGGATGGAAGACATTCTTGATGAAATCAAGTCGCTCGTAAGTCTTGGTGTCAAGGAGTTTCAGATTATCGCTCAGGAGTTGACATACTATGGCATAGACCTGTATGGGGAAAGAAGAATTGCCCAGCTCATTGATGAGATAGCAAAGATAGATGGGGTAAAGTGGATTCGTCTGCATTATGCCTATCCAAACCAGTTCCCGTACGAGCTGCTTGATGTTATGAGAAAGCATGATAATGTATGTAAGTATCTTGATATCGCCTTGCAGCATATTTCAGACCATATGCTTTCAGCGATGCATAGAAATACGACGAAAAAGGAGACTTACGAGCTTGTAGAGCGAATGAGGAAGGAAGTGCCTGGCATTACGTTGCGTACGACTCTGATGGTCGGTTTCCCAGGTGAAACAGATGAAGACTTTAAGGAGCTTGTTGAATTCGTGAAGTGGGCACGCTTTGAACGTATGGGCGCTTTCACCTATTCGGAAGAAGAAGGCACATATAGCGCATCTCATTATGAAGACGATGTTCCTGAAGATGTGAAGCAGGAACGACTTGGCAAGCTGATGAGAGTGCAGGAACGTATCAGCGCTGAAATCGAAGCAAGCTTTATAGGCAAGAAGGCGAAAGTTATAATAGACAGACTTGAAGGAGACTATTATATCGGAAGGACGCAAAGCTCATCTCCAGAAGTAGATCCGGAGGTCTTGATACCGAGCAGTGCGGAGAATCCTCTTGTGGTAGGTGAATTCTATGAAGTTGAAATCACAGGCGCAGAGGAGTTTGACGTGTATGCTAAAATTATTGACGCTTAAGTATGATGAATAATAAGGCTTTTATTGCAGAATTGTCGAAACGTATCGGCAAAAGTGCTGACGAGACGCAGATGCTTACATATGCTCTCGTTGACACTATGAATGAATTCTTTCAGGAAGGCGATGCTGTTTCTTTCAATAATTTCGGAACCTTTGAAGTGAAGAAAAGACTTGAGCGTATTATAATTTCACCTACGACGAAGAAGAAAATGCTTGTGCCTCCCAAATTAGTTCTTGGCTTTAAACCCGTTGCTGCGGTAAGAGAAAAAATTAAAAAGGGAGGAGACGATACCAATGGCTAAAGTTCTAACAAAAGATATTGCTAAAGTTCTGGCTGAAAAGAAAGGCTTGAGCTATGAGGAGGCGGAAGGGTATGTGAACTCTTTTTTCTCCCTTGTTGACGATAGTCTCATCCCGGAAAAGATTGTTAAGATAAAGGGATTCGGCACATTTAAACTAATCGATGTAAGAGACCGTGAGAGTGTGGATGTGAATACAGGTGAAAGAATGGTCATTGACGGTCATTCAAAGATTTCCTTTACTCCGGATTCTACATTCAAGGATTTGGTAAACAAGCCGTTTTCTCAGTTTGAAACGGTTGTCATGAATGATTCGGCTGAGATAGAAAAGGATTTTGCAGCATTGGAACAGCAGAAACATGATGGGCAGGAGTCTATGTCTTCATTCGAGGATACTCCTGTGCAGCCGTCTTTGTCTGATATTCCGGCGCAGTCATCTTCTGCTGATGTGACAGATCAATCACCTTCTGTAGATGTACCTGTTGCGTCATCTTCTGAAAATGATTCTTTGCAATCCGAAGATGCAGGAGATGGAAAGGTAGAGGAAAATGTCGAAAGACATGATGATGAGTTGGTAGAAGAAGTGGCAAAGCAAGAGAATGAGAATCTGTCTGCTGCGGAGTCTTCATCTGTTGCAGACGATGACGTGCATATAGATACATCGTTCTCAGAGGATGAGATAGACCTTCCTGCTGTTCCTGTCGGTGTCGTTCAGGAGAATGATACACCTTCTTTAATTGTTTCAGGCGAAGAACCTGATACGGAAAAGCCTCAAGATGATGTGGATTTAAATGCTTCATCCGACGGAGTCAATGATGGTGGTGAGACAATCGCCTCAGATGATTCCGATACGGAGGAAGAGAGTCCTGCGAAAAAGCGTCCTTATATCAGAGTCGTAGTATGTTCGATGATTGCTGTAGTCTTGATGGTGGTTATCTTCTCGTTAGGATATTACTTAGGAGACAGAAGTAGTAAGGTTACGGTGCCCAAAGATATGGTTTATCAAGCAAAGCAGCATGTACAAAATAAGGTTGTCCCGACGAAACCGACACCTGTCGCTCCTCAAGCGGAAAAGCATGATAGCGTAATTCAAAAGCTGGAAAAAGACAATGCTCTAAAAGGTAAGGAGCAGGTAGCAGAAAAGGAAAAAGTAAAGGATAAAGAAAACTCGCCGGAACTTGACAATGACACAAGGCAGGCATTGTCGGGTGCTCGGAAAATAGCCTCAACCGGAGCGTACATTATTGTCGGTACGGAAAAAAGTATAAAGGTAAAGGCAGGACAGACGATGAAAAGTATTGCCCGCATGTATCTTGGTGACGGAATGGAATGCTATGTACAGTTGCATAACGGAAAACTGGAAGTTAGAGAAGGCGAAACAATAAATATTCCTAAACTAAAGCTAAAGAAGAAAGCGGCGAATAAAAAAGTTTCTTAAAAAAAGTAACACGTATAATATTTTAATATTATTTATGTCCATCATCTCTTTGTTCCGCATATAAAAGTAGTACTTTTGCGGAAACAAAGAGATTTTGAATAAATAAAAAACTATAATAATCATGGCAGAAGCTGTAGACATACGCGAGCTGAATATAATCATTGAGCAGCAAAGCGCATTTATAACAAACATAACAAGTGGCATGGAACGTGTCATTGTTGGTCAGAAACATTTGATAGATTCATTGCTTATAAGCTTGTTGAGCAATGGACATATATTGCTTGAAGGTGTTCCGGGACTTGCAAAGACACTTGCTATAAAAACATTATCCCAGTTAATTGACTCTGATTTCAGCAGAATCCAATTCACTCCTGACCTGTTGCCAGCCGATGTTATCGGTACTTTGGTATATTCTCAGAAGAACGAGAACTTCCAGGTAAAGAAAGGACCTGTATTTGCAAACTTCGTTCTTGCAGATGAGATAAACAGAGCACCGGCAAAGGTTCAGAGCGCATTGCTTGAGGCTATGCAGGAGCGACAGGTTACAATAGGCAGTTCCACATTCGATTTACCAACACCATTCCTCGTAATGGCTACACAGAATCCTATAGAGCAGGAGGGTACTTATCCTCTGCCAGAGGCGCAGGTAGACCGTTTCATGTTGAAGGTGGTAATTGATTATCCTACATTGGAGGAGGAGAAACTTATCATAAGAGAGAATCTTCGTGGCTCCATGCCGGAAGTAAAACCTGTTGTAGGTGTTGATGAGATAATCAAGGCAAGGGAAGTAGTACAGCAGGTATATATCGACGAAAAGATAGAGCAGTACATTGCTGATATAGTCTTTGCAACACGTTATCCTGAGCGTTATGGGTTGGAGAACCTGAAGTCTTTGATAACATTCGGTGCCAGCCCTCGTGCAAGTATAAATCTTGCCAAGGCAGCCCGTGCGTATGCCTTTATCCGTCATCGTGGATATGTGGTGCCTGAAGATATCCGGGCTGTCGCTTATGATGTGCTTCGTCATAGAATAGGTCTCTCTTACGAGGCTGAGGCAGACAATGTGTCAAGTGAAGAGATAATCAGTAACATAATTAATAAAGTGGAGGTTCCTTGATGGAAACTCAGGATTTATTGAAAAAGGTCCGCAAGATTGAAATAAAGTCTCGCGGACTTAGTAATAATATATTTGCAGGACAGTACCATTCTGCTTTCAAGGGTAGGGGTATGGCGTTCAGCGAAGTGCGCTCTTATCAGTATGGCGACGATGTGCGCGATATTGATTGGAATGTCACGGCAAGGATGAACCATCCCTATGTGAAGGTGTTTGAGGAAGAGCGTGAGCTGACGGTAATGCTGCTTGTAGATGTCAGTGGGTCACTCGATTTCGGCACACGTACAGAGACCAAGCGTTCTGTCGTTACAGAGATTGCAGCGACTTTGGCATTCAGTGCCATTCAGAATAACGACAAGATAGGAGTTGTTCTGTTTTCTGATAAAATAGAAAAGTATATTCCGCCAAAGAAAGGTCGCAAGCATATTCTGTATATAATACACGAGTTGCTCGATTTTCATCCTCAAAGCAGACGTACGGACATCTCCTGTGTATTGGAGTTCCTTGTAGGAGCGATGAAGCGCAGATGCACAGCATTCCTGATAAGTGATTTCTATAGCAGAAAGGATTTTGACAAGGAAATGGTGATATGTAGCAAAAAGCATGATATGGTTGCTTTGCAGGTGTATGATCCGTTTGCCAAGTCGTTGCCTGATGTAGGGCTTGTCAAAGTGTGTGACCTCGAAACAGGACATGAGATGTATATTGATACGAGCGACAAGAAATTGCGACGTGCACACGCTGACTATTGGTCAAGCAGACAGAAGACATTGGACGTGCTCTTCAAGAAGACAAACGTTGACAACGTTTCAATAGCTACGAATGAGGATTATGTGAGCAGTCTGCTAAGCTTGTTTAAAATGAGAGCGTAAAAGGTTTACTTATAGTGAATTACGAATGATGACACGTATTATAACTTTAATGCTGACATTGATTGCGGCTTTGCATGCCAATGCGCAAATAACAATAGATCAGCGTATAGATACGATGCAGATTCTTATTGGAGAACAGACGAATCTGACTATCTCTGCCACTATAAAGCATGGGCAGAAAATTGCTTTCCCTTCTTTTAAGAGGAGTCAATATATAACACCGGGACTTGAAGTGTTGGAGAATCTTGAGTCTGATACAACAAAGCTGGACGATGACAAGATAAGAGTGTCAAAGTCGTATGTATTGACTTCTTTTGATGAAAATCTGTATTATATTCCTTCCCTGAAGATAAAGGTCGACGGAAAGAACTATCCAACGAAGGCACTTGCCCTGAAGGTGCTTACTGTTCCGGTAGACACTCTTCATGCCGATAAATTCTATCCGCCTAAGGATGTGCAGGACAATCCTTTTATGTGGACAGAGTGGGTATCTGTATTCCTGTATAGCCTGTTGTTTGTCGTCTTGCTTGTCTTGGTTGTGTACTTTGTTGTATGTCTGAAACAGAACAAGCCGATAATAAGCCGTATACGTCTTGTAAAATACGTGCCGCCTCATCAGAAGGCAATCAATGATATTGAGAAGTTGAAGGCCGACAGAGCTGTCGTGTCAGAGAACCAGAAGCGGTATTATACCGATTTGACAATGATTCTGCGAAAGTATATAGCAGAGCGTTTCAAGTTTGATGCAATGGAAATGACGAGTACGGAGATTATAGACCGTCTGCGTGCTGAAGGAAATGGCGCGATAGACGAAGTCGTGAATCTCTTCCGTACAGCCGATCTTGTTAAATTTGCCAAGCATTCTGTTCTTATAAACGAGAATGATGCTAATTTGATGAATGCCTTGGCATTTATCAATGATACAAAGGTGGAAGAGAAAGAACCGGTGCGTGTGGTTACGGTAGAGGAGAAGAAGAAGGCAGAAGTTGCCAACAAGCGTATCCTCCTCAAGTCGGCAATAGCACTTAGTGTAATTCTAGCCTTGGCTGCTCTCGTGGCGGTTATATATAAGGCATATCTTTTAATTTAGGATTCTATGGAATTTGCGAATAAAGAATATTTGTTTTTGCTTCTGCTTATAATACCATATATATTATGGTGTATGCTATACAGGAAGAAGAATGAACCGGCATTGCATGTGGCGGATTCTTTTGCATATTATAATGCACATAAGAGTCTGCGTACAAGACTTGTTGAACTGCCGAATGTCATAAGGGTATTTGTGTTTATATTTGTGGTTTTGATTCTTGCCCGTCCACAGACCTACAACAGTTGGGGAACGAAAGAAACGGAGGGTATTGACATAATGATGGCAATGGATGTCTCTACAAGTATGCTGGCGCAGGACCTTAAACCTAACCGTATAGAGGCAGCAAAGGCTGTAGCTTCCGAGTTCATCTCCGATCGCGAGAATGACAATATAGGTCTTACTGTATTTGCTGGTGAGGCTTTCACGCAGTGTCCTATGACAACAGACCATCAGTCGCTACTTAATTTGTTGATGAATGTAAGAACGGACATTGCCGAAAGGGGATTGATACAGGATGGCACGGCTATAGGTATGGGGCTTGCCAATGCCGTTGCCCGTCTGAAGGACAGCAAGACAAAGAGTAAAGTTGTCATTCTTCTTACTGACGGTAGCAACAATATGGGAGACATTTCCCCACTTACGGCAGCACAGATTGCAAAGAGCTATGGAATAAGAGTGTATACGATAGCCATAGGCAGCAAGTCGTTGGCTCCTTATCCGGTTAAGGTGGCAGGGATGGTTCGATACGTGAATCTTCGTGCGGACATAGATACGAACACTCTTCGTCAGATTGCCCAGATGGCAGACGGACAGTTCTATCGTGCCACCAACACTTCCGAGCTTAAAAGAATATATAAGGATATAGACAAATTGGAGAAGACACGCATGAGCACAAAGAATTTCTCAAAGCGTTCCGAGGCATATATGCCGTTTGCAATGGCTGCAATAGTATTGCTCGTAATAGAACTGCTGCTGAGACTTACTGTCTTGCGTCGTATTCCATGATAGTGTAACAATATTAATCGTTTGTATGAAATTATGAGATTTGCTGATTCTATATATTTGTATCTCTTGATACTGATACCTGTATTTGTTGGAATATGGGTTTTCTATATCAGAAGGAAAAGAACTCTTCTGAAGCGTCTGGCAGACAGTAATCTGCAAGATGGACTGATGCCGGAACGCTCCAAGGTGCGTCCTGTAGTAAAGTTCATATTGTCTCTTGCCATACTTGCCCTGTTGATAATAGTCCTTGCTCGTCCGCAGGCTGGCACGAAACTGAGCAACGAGAAGAGAAACGGAATAGAGGCTATGGTTGCTCTCGATATCAGTAACTCCATGCTTGCGGAAGATGTTGCACCATCCCGTTTGGACAAAAGCAAGATGCTGATAGAGAATATGATAGACGGTTTCAAGAACGACAAGGTCGGACTTGTTGTCTTTGCCGGCAGCTCCTTCGTGCAGTTGCCTATAACCACCGACTTCGTATCGGCAAAGATGTTCCTTCAGAGTCTTTCGCCATCTCTTATTGCCACACAGGGAACAGACATAGGCGGTGCCATAAACACGTGTTTGGGTAGTTTCACGAAGAAGGAAAATGTGGGCAGGGCGATAATTGTCATTACTGATGGAGAGGACCATGAGGGTGGTGCTCTTGAAGCAGCCCAGAAGGCAAAGAAGAGTGGTGTCAACGTCTTTGTACTTGGTATAGGATTGCCAAAAGGAGGTCTTATACCAGATGGTCATGGAGGATATATGAAGGATAATCATGGCAACGAGGTTATGTCTGTGCTCAATGAAGATATGTGCAAGCAGATTGCCCAGGCTGGTGGCGGCGCCTATATCCATGTAGACAACACCAATAACGCTCAGCAGACATTGAACTCGGAGTTGGCAAAGCTTCAGCAGGGAGAACTCTTCAATGCCGTATACAGCGAGTATGATGAGCAGTTCCAGACATTTGCCCTTCTTGCTCTTGTGCTGATTATAATCGAAGTATTGATACTTGAAGTGAAGAATCCGATATTTAAGAATATCAAGTTATTTAAAAAATGATAACAATGATAAATACGAATATAAGACATTTTGTTCTTTGTCTTCTGATGCTTGTCCCTTGTGTGATTGAGGCACAGACAGACCGGGACTTTATCCGTCAGGGAAACAAGGCCTACCGGCTGAAGAACTTTCCGCAAGCAGAGGTGCAGTATCGTAAGGCCCTCTCTAAGAATAACGGTAATCCGCAGGCTTTATACAATTTAGGCTGTGCGCTGATGATGCAGAACAAAGCTTCGGAGGCTGTAAAGTTCTATCAGAAGGCGAGCGAGGTGGAGACCAATAAACTGCGTAAGGCTAAGATTTACCATAATATAGGCATCATTTGTCAGAGTGGAAAGATGTATGGTGATGCTATAAAGGCGTATTCTGAGTCGTTGCGCAACAATCCTCATGACAATGAGACGAGGTATAATCTTGCCCTTTGCAAGAAGTTGCAGAAGAATGGAAAAAACAACAAGCAGAAGCAACAGCAAAACGACAAGAACAAAGAAAATGGCAAGGACAAGCAGCAACAGCAGAAGGACAAGCCCGACAAGGAAAAGGCAAATCCTAAACAGCAGCAGCAACAGCCTCAGATGAGCAAAGATAATGCAGAGCAGCTGCTGAATGCGGCGATGCAACAGGAGCAGCAGACGCAGCAACGCCTGAACAGACAGCAGCAGCAACAGCAGTCGCGCTCTCTGGAAAAGAATTGGTGATATATAATATAGAAAAAAAGAGAAATAGCATTTATATATATGTATATGAGAAAGGTTATATTAAATATAGTATTGTTACTTTCCGTTTTGGCATGTTATGCTCAGGGACTTCGTGTTTCTGCTCCGTCGCATGTCATGACAGGTGAGAATTTCAGACTATCATATGTAATCAACACGCAGGATGCCGGTGAGATTCGCATGGGCAATATTCCGGATGCATTGGAAGTGATAACCGGTCCGTACTGTTCTTCGCAGTCGAGCTATCAGGTCGTCAACGGTCATGCAAGCAGTTCTTCGTCGACAACGTTCACATATATATTATGTGCCACAAGGAACGGAACCTATAAGATTCCGTCGGCATCCGTTGTCGTCAACGGACACAGGTATACCTCACGACCCCATATGATAAAGGTTTCCGGTAAGAACACATCCGCAAATGGTGCTCCACACATGCACGACAATTCAAATGACCAGCCGCATATGCGTCCGGCTGGTTCCGCAATAAAGGGTTCTGACTTGTTCATAAAGGTAAGTGCCAACAAGAATACCGTCTATGAGCAGGAGCCGGTGGTGCTTACATATAAGGTATATACCCTTGTAGATCTTACAGAATTGAAAGGCGACATGCCCGACCTAACCGGCTTCCACACCCTTGAGGTGCCGCTTCCACAGCAGAATCATAACGGGAAGGCATATCGTTGTGTGACATGGAGCCAGTATATAATGTATCCGCAGATGCATGGTACATTGAAGGTTCCGAGCATCGTGTTCAAGGGTTCCGTAGTGCAGCAGAACAGAAACGTTGACCCTGTAGAGGCTTTCTTCAATGGCGGTTCAGCTTACGTTGAAGTGAAGAGAGACATTGTGGCTCCAGGGTTGACCCTTAATGTGTTGCCGTTGCCTGCCAAGCCGGCTGGCTTCTCAGGTGGAGTAGGTACTTTCAATGTCAGCGCACAGCTTAACAAGAAGGATATCCGCACCAATGACCCATTCACTCTAAGAGTGGTGATAAGCGGTCGTGGCAATATGAAGCTCATCAAGCAGCCGGTTGTTAATTTCCCCAAAGACTTCGACAAGTATGATCCTAAGATAACCGACAAGACGAAGATTACGGGTAACGGACTGGAAGGAAACATGATATACGATTTCATTGCCGTGCCGCGCAATAAGGGAAAGTATACCATTCCGGCTATAGAGTTTACCTATTTTGATACGCAGACCCATACGTATAAAACAGCAAAGACCCAGCCATTTGAAATAACAGTAGGGCAGGGCAACGGTTCTTCGTCCGTCAATGATTTCGACTCAGACTTGAAGAACAAGGACATCAATCCGTTGATGGAAGGAAATGCCGAGATACAGGATATGAACACCATATTCTTTGATTCAGCAACGTATTGGGTTGTCTTCTGTTTTATAATACTGATAGCCCTGATAGTGATGTATGCCTTGCGCAAGTATATCTCTTTGGGCAATGATGTGGAACGTCGTAAGAACAAACGTGCCAACAGGGTCGCTTTGAAGCGTCTGCGCCAGGCCAATGAATCGATGCTTCATGGCAAGAAGGAGACGTTCTATGAGGATGTGCTGAAGGCTCTTTGGGGATATGCCGAAGAGAAATTCAACCTCTCTGCCAACGATCTGAACAGAAGTAGTGTTGAAGGTATACTGTTGCAAAAAGGCGTTGATGCAGCTCTTACAGACAAGTTTATCGGTATAATTGATGTCTGTGAGATGGAGCGTTATTCTCCTTCTGCAGCATCAGAGAATATGAATGAAATATTTGAGAATGCGATGAATACGATAACTTCTATAGAGAACTCTCTGAAATCAAAGCCTAAGGCAGCAGCGAGAAAGCTCTCAATGCTTCTTGTCCTTATGCTTATGACTGTTCCTGCATGTGCCATCACCAAGCAGAATGCTGATGCGGAATACAAGAAAGGCAACTATCAGCAGGCGATAAAGGATTATCGTGATTTGCTGAAGGGCGGTTCGAGTGCCGAGCTGTATTATAATCTCGGCAATGCATATTACCGTACCGACAACATCACCTATGCCATATTGAGCTATGAGAGGGCATTGCTGCTTTCTCCAAGCAACCGTGACATACAGTTCAACCTGCAGCTTGCACAGTCAAAGACGATAGACAAGATAGCCCCGGAGCCTCAGATGTTTCTTGTGCAGTGGTATAAGTCGCTCGTCAACTGCTTGTCCATTGACGGGTGGGCCTCCATGTCGCTTGTGTGTCTGGTGCTGGCATTTGTGATGATAGCCGTTTATCTTTTCTCTACAAAGGTGATGACGCGCAAGATTGGCTTCTTCTCCGGAATATTCCTTGCTGCTGTGGTGGCTCTCAGTATCACATGTGCATACAGACAGAAGTCGCAGTTTGTCAATCGCACGGGAGCCATTGTCGTTGCTCCATCCCTGCAACTGAAGAAGACCCCTGACGACAAGGCAGCAAATGTGGCTGTTATTCATGAAGGTACAAGAGTAGATATCCTGGACGACAGTATGAAGGACTGGAAATATATCCGTCTTGGTGACAACAGAGAAGGATGGCTCCATGTTTCGCAGATAGAAAAGATTTAAGAAAGGAACAATAATGTCAGAAAGTTTCGACATAACATTGCTTGAGATGATAAATGGCAGCAGCTCTTCTTTTCTTGATGGGCTGATGCTTACCATGACTTCAGGTTTTGTATGGATTCCATTATACGTAGCTCTGCTGTATCTCGTTATCAACAACAGCGAGACGATGGCTCAGATAATGCTTGTTGTGGGAGCCGCTGTATTGTGCGTCCTGCTTTCCGGAGGTGTGTGCGATTATATCGTGAAGCCTCTTGTAGGCAGACTCCGACCTGTAAACGACCCAATGCTGAGAGATATTATTTTATCCGTAGAAGGTTATGGCTCAAAGGATTTCAGCTTCTTTTCCTCCCATGCGGCAAACACGGCCAGTCTCACCGTGTTCTTTTCGCTTCTGGTAAGAAACAGCAAGTTGTTTATCGCAATGCTTGTATGGGCGTTGACCAACTGTTACACCCGTCTGTATCTCGGCGTTCATTATCCTTCCGATGTCTTGGTAGGCATCGTCTGGGGTGCGCTGATGGGACTGCTGGTATATTATATCTATACAAAGCTTTATTCAACCCTCTCCATGGGCGGTGAGTTCATCTCGAACCAATATACTTCCAAGGGATATACGATAGTGACAACGGACATTGTTGTCATGACGATTGTGGCAATATATGTCTTATCTGTATTGTATGCGATGACATTATCCTGAATAGAACAAACATATTAGAATAGAAAAATACAAAATATAATGGATGTAAAACATATAAAGATACATGATTACAACTATCCTCTCCCCGACGAGAGAATAGCTAAGTTTCCTCTTGCCCAGCGCGACCACAGCAAACTGCTTGTATATAGAAAGGGAGAGATAAGCGAAGACCATTTCTACAACATAGCAAACTATCTGCCGGAGAAAGCTCTGATGATTTTCAACAACACTAAAGTCATACAGGCACGACTGCATTTCAGAAAGGAGACAGGAGCCCTCATAGAGGTCTTCCTGCTTGAACCGTATGCTCCGGCGGACTATGAACAGATGTTCCAGTCCACGTCGGAGTGCTCCTGGCTGTGTCTTGTGGGCAATCTGAAGAAGTGGAAAGGACAGAAGCAGACGCTTTCCCGTGAGATTGATGTCAAGGGAACCACCGTTAACCTCAGAGTGGAGTATGTCGGCGAGCATCATACCTCCCATCAGGTACGCTTCTCTTGGGACAATACGGATGTCAACTTTGCCGAAATCCTTGATGCCGTAGGTGAGCTTCCAATCCCTCCGTATCTTAACAGAGAGACACAGGAGAGCGACAAGACCACATATCAGACCGTTTATTCCAAGATAAAAGGCAGCGTAGCCGCCCCGACGGCAGGACTCCATTTCACAGACAACGTGTTGGCGTCTGTAGACAGTCATGGTGTAGACCGTGAGGAAATCACCCTCCATGTAGGAGCAGGCACCTTCAAACCAGTAAAGAGTGAAGAGATTGGTGGTCATGACATGCATTCGGAGTTTATCTGCGTGCACCGTTCCACGATAGAAAAGCTTATACAGCACGGAGGACATTCCATAGCTGTCGGCACAACAAGTGTGCGCACGCTGGAAAGTCTGTATTATGTAGGAATAAAGACTTCTCTTGACAAGTCTCTGACGGAAGAGGAACTTCATGTAGGACAATGGGAGCCTTATGACGATAGTCTGCCCAAGCTGACCTCCGTGGAGTCCATGCAGGCAATCCTCCAGTATATGGATGCCAATAATGTGAACACGATACATTTCTCCACGCAGATAATCATTGTGCCGGGCTATGAATATAAGATTGTGAATATGCTCGTCACCAATTTCCATCAGCCGCAGAGCACATTGCTCTTGCTCGTAAGTGCTTTCCTGCATGGAGACTGGAGGAGAATATATGATTATGCGTTGGCTCATGACTTCCGCTTCCTGAGCTATGGAGACAGTTCGCTGCTCATTCCATAACATGTTTCCGGATTGTCTATATTGAATTGTGAAATGCTCACTCCATATTGGACGATTTCTTTCTGATTTTCTATCGTATTCTTATTTCAAATAAGATTAGATTTTAAATTGGTTATAATATTTCCAATGCTATGGCGGCGCAGGCTTCTGCGTCGGCCAGAGCATGATGATGGTTTGACAAATTATAGCCGCAGCGGGCGGCGATTAAATCAAAGGAAATGACATGTCTGCCACCCCACGCACTTGTGCCCTAAAGCCTTTGATTTTAGAGTTGAATGATTCTGCAGAAGCATTGGTTGAACTATTGTTGAAATATTAGCCTGGTTAGCTTTTCCAAACTGGCTAATTGGATAAACGAGCGACATAAATGCATAAAAATACAACGAATCTGTATAAATAACCATATTGTTCAGCACGTCAATATACGCCATATATGGCAAATGCGGCAAGTCTCTGTAAACGCATGATTTTGTCATCATTTAGAAATTCGGTAACTTTCCAATAGAAAGTCCGTAACTTTCTCATAGAAATTCGGTAACTTTCTATTTGAAGTTGATTGGACATCTATTTCAGCTTGCTTCAACATGCAATAAGAATTATATCCATCTTCTGATTTTATGCATAGAATATTCACGGCGTAATTGTATAAAAATACAATATTACACGTCCAACTTTTGGCATTTTGGAGATTGTAATAGAGTACACCAATTCGAAAAAATGTTCGATTTATACTCGAAATTCAGCATAATCCACATAAATGGTCGAATTATAGACATTTTTTAATCGTATTTTTTCTCTTATCTTGTTGAAAATTTATATTTTTGCAGTGCAGATATTCTTTTCGTGATTCCAAAATGGCAATTATGAAGGTACTGCACTACATAATGTAAAAGCGTCATCGATGCTTTGTCAATTGGCTTCTTGAACGTAGGAAATTCAAAATGCAGGTCAAGGACAACGTCAGAAGTGACTGCTACGGGTATGTAACATTAGTATCCCGGGGTGTGCATGAGAGGGTATTTTATATCCTCAAGGCACACTTTCTGGTGATGCGTGCAATATACCGACGTAGGCAGAAACTCTACATGTTCACCTGCAAGGCTTTTCCTACGGCCTAAGAAGCGAACGAGTAGCGGTGGAAGCCTACGTTTTTGCGTTAATGCAGACTCAACGATTAAAACAATCGCTTTTATCGGGCTTCTAAAAGCACAAAACTTTTCAAACATGAAAAAGTTTATGATGATGGCGATTGCCATGTTTATGACCTGTGTCATGAATGCTCAGGTTAAAGATCAGATTCAGCAGAGCAAAGATCGTTCTGCAAAGTTAGAGGTTCTCTGCAAAGATTACAAGACTTGCGGAAATGCTGGCATTGACGGTTACGGCAATAAACTGAAGAATGCTGCTTTATTCGCTATCGCTAATAGTGTGCAGTTAGAGAACATGTATAAGCGCCAAATCGGTGAAACTAAGGATGGTGTTACGGATGTTACAATCACAAAGCCTACACTTGAGGAGTGGGTAACATTCGCTACAACCGTAGCAGGAGAAGGCGCAAGCATTAAGGCCGCAGTTGACAAAGCTAAGGCTGCAGGTGAGGAGGCCAAGAATATGGCTCAAAGTGCTTCTTCTCAGAAGAATCCAATGAAAGTAGCAAAGGCTGTAAAACAAGCAAAAGTTGCAACTGCCATTATTGAATTTGGAAATGCAGCTACTCCAATCCTTATAGAAGAGTCCGCAGCACAAGCCAAGGCAGTTAAAGAAATTATTGAAACTTTGAAGTCTGGCAAGAACCTATAATTCATATGAATAGGCTTTTACTATTCATTCTGATGATTGCGTATGTTCAGTTTGGACATGCGCAATCTCAGGATGATGTTATTAAACAGGAAAAGGAACTACAGAAAAGTGTGGAGTTCTTCAATCAAAAGCAAGTTAATGACGACAGAGACGTGGTCGGAGTTGCTGCATTTAAGACTGATACGGATAGTCCATATTCTTCTTTGGTAACAGAAAAAGTTGTTGAGGTATTGAAAAACAGCAATAGGTTCATTGTTGTTGATAGAACTAATCGCGATAAGGTTCAGGAAGAACTTGAATATCAGAAGAGGGAAGAATTCATTGGAAAGGACGTTGCAGAACAAGGTAGTAGCCTTGCTGCAAAAAAACTGGTACAAGGTACAATAACAAAGATTCCCGTTTATCGGATTAAGAATGCTGATGGAAGTGTCAGAGGCTATAAAGCAAGTGTTGCATTCCAGTTGAAAGTAGATGATATTGCTACTCAGCAAACGACAGAAGCCATGTCATTTGAAGGCAAAGCTAGTAAAGAATGTGTTTCCGCTCAAGCTGCTGTTCAGATGGCGATGAATACTCTTGAACCAAAAATGGTAGAATACGTTCGAACCACATTTCCTCTTCATGCCAAAATTGTAAAGCTTGTGAGTATTAACAAAGGTAAAGCTGAAACGATACTAATCAAGGCAGGCAAGAAGCATGGAGTGAATGTAGGAGATAGTTTCATGGTAACAGCAATAGAAATGCTGGATGGTGAGGAAATACCAACTGAAATAGGCACTATTACAGTTTCCAAACTTGTCGGTGAAAATTTCTCTGAATGTAAGGTTAGCAAGAAAGCTCAGCAACAAGTTTTTGGTCTGTTTAATGCAAACATGCAATTGCGTTGTAAGTTAATCATAAAATAAAAATGATATCAGTATGAAACGTGTATTTTTGTCTATCATTCTTACTGCGTTCTGCCTTTGCATTAACGCACAATATAATTGTGTGGTAAAGGAGTCAGACCGCGAATCTGTCACCTTCCGTGTTGTGGGCTATGGTTCTAACACTAAAAAGACAACTGTTGATGCAGAATTATCTGCAATAAAAAACATTTGCTTTTATGGTGCTGAAGGAACTATCTATTCAACTCCATTAGTTCCTACAGGAGAAGATAAGGCTATTAAAGACAACTCCGAGTTCTTTAGTAATCTTTTTTCTACACAATATCGCAACTTCATTGAGTCATCCATTGCTATATCCAATCTTGGCAAAGATGCAAGTAAACGGAAATGTCAAACATTTGACGTAAAGGTTCGAGCTGCAAAGCTGCGTAAATATTTCGAACAAAATGGTATAATCAGAAAATTCGGTTTATAAATTCTATTTAACATGAAAAAAATCATTTTCTTTCTACTTGCGCTGGTCGCAACGGTGGCTAAAGCACAGAATGTCTCTACAGTTCAACCCAAAATCATGGTGATGCCGTATGTTGCAGAAGGCGTTGATATCCGCCAAACTATAGAGACTGACCCTAATATAAGAATTGTACTGTCTAAGATACGAGAGGCATTCGACAAAAGAGGATTTACTACGATTGATTTTGAAACAAAATTAAAAGCTCAGTCCGCCAATAATGCTTTGTCTGATAATGCTCAAACAAATCGCAGATCCATGATAATTCAAAGCTCTGGCGCAGATATTTATGTTGAGACTGAGTATATTTATACCCCGTCGCAAGCAGGTAATAGCGTAAAGGTTCTTATGAAAGCATGTGACGTGTCAACTGGTGGTGCTCTCGCAAGTAAAGATGCGTTCAGTGGACAGTTCTATACAGAAGATGTTGGTAGACTTGCTGGTGCAGCTGTGGAGAAAGTCGCTGATGAGTTTCTAAATGTTATACAAACCAAATTTGATGATATAGTCGAAAATGGACGTTCTATAAGTCTTGATATAAAAATAGATGAATCATCTACTCATTCATTACATGAGGAAATGGGGGAATCTGAACTTGTTGACCAAATCGAAGACTGGGTAGCCGATCATGCCTACAAGAACAATTATCACATACAAGGAAGTACGGAAGTAGAAATGATTTTTGATGAAATACGAATTCCATTGAAAGATGAAAATGGTCGAAACTACAATATCAATCAGTTCGATCGTGAAGTCCGGCAACTCTTTAGGAAATTGGGAATTAAAGTATCTCATGTTTCAAAGAATAACACATTAGTAATAACTATAAAATAAAGCTAACATGAGAAAGATTATCACACTACTTTGTTTCATTGTTATGAATCTTGACTTGTTTGCGCAAAGCAATGACGTATTTGTCGCTGTTGCAATGCCATCAAACAGTATGCTTGATAATAACACAAAAACGATACTCAAAAATAAATTGTTGACTATATGTACTGTTGAAGGTATTGCTGCTACTGAGTGCGGAGCCATAGCGATGATACCAGAGATTAGTATTCTTGATGAGCAACTGGTTGAAGGAGGCATGCGAAATATCCATACTATCGAGACCAACATAACCATTACTATCAGGAATATAATCACCAACACAGTATTCAATACTCTCAATATCACATCCAAAGGTGAAGGATATTCAAAGATTGAGGCTTTACGTTCTGCAATAAAGAAAATAGATGCGCAAAAATATTTCGATTTTGCCCAGAAAACCAAACATAAAATCTCAGATTACTACCGTAATAATGCTTCGACTCTTATAAACAAGGCAAATACGTTGTGTGCGCAGCAACAATATGGAGAAGCTATAGCTTTACTTTGTACATATCCAGAATCTTTAGCTAACTACCCTCAAGTATCAGCTGCAATACAAAAGATATACCAACAATATCTTACTCAGAATTGTGAAGAGATAATGATTATGGCACGTGCTGAATATGCAAAAAGAAATTTTGATAAAGCCGCCGACATTGCAGCATCTATAGCCCCATCCTGTAGCTGTTTTAATAGTGCAAAGGCATTGCTTTCTTCAATCAAAAAGGATAATGATGCAGTATATAAAAATGGAATTGAGGCGAATAGAGAGGAACGAAAGTCAAAAGAAAGAATGTTAACAGCAACAATCAATGCAGCAAAAGATGTAGCTATAGCATATTTCAAAAGAGAAAAGAATTATTTATTCTTTTGGTGATATACCTTAAATTAGCAGACAAAGTCTTTCCGTAAAATCGGCTCAGGAGAGATTGTCCGTGGATAGACACCCTCTCCTGAGCCGCTGTTCTTGTTGATTCTGTGTCATATTCGTATATCGCATTATACAGATAACGTTTCGGCAGCAAAGATATTGCCCTGGTGTGTCTTTTATTTGGCTACCGTGTTAATAAGCATGTCATTCGCGATGTAAATCCCAGCCATTCGGGTGTGCTAAACAGGCTGTTTGCGATGTCTATCTATGGCACTTGCGTTGTCTGTCTATGGCACTTGTGAATGGAAAATTCGCATCCTGGCAAACAGTTTCTGTAATTACTCGTAAATGTATAAAATCTCTATTTCAACAAAAAGACAGCTGAAAAGTTTGGCGATATGGAGATAAAACCGTATCTTTGCGCCATAATATAACCCTTAGGTGGAAAAAAACTAAGGCTCGCCACTCCTTTTAAGGGGTGGCTTGTTTTTTAATGTGCTTACTTGCTGGAAATATGGCTTTTTCTTTGAGAAACAGCATGAAGCAACAAGGCAGAAGAATGAAAGACAATAGTATACACATAAGAAAACGAAAAGAAAGAAAATGAAAATAGGTGATAAAGTAAGATTCCTGAGTGAGATCGGCGGGGGAGTGATTGTCGGTTTCCAGGATAAGAGTATAGCGTTGGTAGAGGACGAAGACGGTTTCCAGATTCCTACACAGGTTTCAGACCTTGTGGTTGTAAACGAGGACAAGCAGGCAAAGTCCGTTCCCGGCATGACTGTTCCCAAGCAGGAGGATGCCAAGGACACGATAAAGCGAAGCAACGAAAACCGCAATGAGGATCTGCTTGCTAAGGTTAACGGCAAGGTGGGGATGCACGTAGTGGAGCGTGCCGACTCGGATACCATAAACATGTATCTCGGCTTTGTGCCGCAGGACAAGCAAAATATAAGCAAGACACGCTTCCATCTCTATGCCATCAACGACTGCAACTATTTCCTTTCATACACATATTCGTTGTTTGACGGCAAGAACTGGACTCTGCAGTCGCACAACGACCTTGAGCCGAACACCAAACTGCTCATAGCGGAGGTAAGCATAGAGGACGTGGCGGAGTTTCAGAACGGAGCCATTCAGCTCAATGCCTACAAGGTGGGCAAGCCTTATGCCCTGCAGCCTACGATGGACGTAAGGCTGAAGGTGGACCCGGTGAAGTTCTACAAGCTGCATACCTTCCGCGAGAATGATTTCTTCGATGAGGATGCCCTCGTCATAGCTGTAGCCGAAAACGGAAAACCCGTTCGCGAGCTTGCCATCGACACTTCTGAACTGAAAAACAAGATGATGCAGAAGCAGAAGCTTGAAATCACTTCACCTGCAAGAAAGCCGGAGAGGAAGCAACACTCCCAGAACGAACCGCTGGTGATAGACCTGCATGCAACGGAAGTTCTGGATACCACAGCCGGCATGTCGAATGCCGAAATCCTCAACTATCAGCTGGATGTGTTCCGCAAGACCCTTGAGGAGTTCAAGGCAAAGAAAGGCATGAAGATAGTGTTCATACACGGAAAGGGAGAGGGAGTGCTCCGCAATGCCCTGATACATGAGCTGAGATACAGATACAAGAGTTATACATATCAGGACGCTTCATTCCAGGAATATGGCTATGGAGCGACACAGGTGACAATACATTAATATAAATATCCATGCAAAACGGATTCATCAAAGTGGCTTCCGCCATACCATCTGCCAATATAACTTGCAGCAGATAGAGTCGCTGGTAGCCACGGCAGAGGGAAAGGGTGTAGAGATAATAGTATTCCCGGAACTGTCCGTTACGGGATATACCTGTCAGGACCTGTTCCGCCAGCAGCTCTTGCTGGAGCAGGCGGAACTGTCGGTAATGAAGCTTCTTGACTTCACCCGCAGCCTCGATATAATATGCATCATCGGTATCCCGGTGATAGCCGGAGACCTGCTTCTCAACTGTGCTGCCGTAATCCAGAAGGGCAGCATCCTCGGAGTAGTGCCGAAGACGTTCCTTCCGAACTATAATGAATTCTACGAGAAGCGTTGGTTTGCCTCATCGCAAGACCTCAAGCCGACGGAGATTCGCTATGCCGGAACCAAGATACAGCTGACTGCCACACCAAAGGTGTTCCGTACATACGACGGCGTATGCTTTGGTGTGGAGATTTGCGAGGACGTGTGGGCTCCTGTTCCGCCAAGCAACAATCTGGCAATGGCTGGCGCAGAGATAATCTTCAATCTCTCGGCAAGCGATGAGCTGATAGGCAAGCATGCATATCTTGAGACCCTGCTTTCGCAGCAGAGTGCAAGAACCATTACGGGATACGTCTACAGTTCATGCGGTTTCGGAGAAAGCACGCAGGATGTGGTTTACGGTGGAAACGCTATTATTTGTGAAAACGGACAGATGATCGAAAGCGGGGAACGCTTCTCGCTGAAGCCACAGATGGTAGTTTCGCAGATTGATGTAGAGAAGTTGCGCAACGAAAGACGTGCCAACAGCACATATTCCAATGCCCAGAGAGGCTTTATTGCCGATTTCATCGATACGATGCCTGCAGAACAGCACGATTTCAAGCTGGAACGTTATATAGACCCGCTGCCATTTATACCGGATTCATCGGACATGGGAGACAGCTGCAGCGAGATATTCTCCATTCAGGTTATGGGACTGGCAAAGAGACTTGTGCATACCGGATGCAAGACTGTTGTCGTGGGTATAAGTGGAGGACTTGACAGTACGTTGGCATTGCTCGTATGCGTGAAGACATTCGACAAGCTCGGACTCTCGCGTAAGGGTATTGTCGGCGTCACAATGCCGGGCTTCGGCACCACCGACCGCACACATGACAATGCCGTGTCGCTGATGGATAGTCTTGGCATAACACAGAAGGAGATAAACATCTCTGCATCCGTAAAGCAGCATTTCCTGGATATAGAGCACGACATAAACGTGCATGACGTCACTTACGAGAACTCTCAGGCAAGAGAGCGTACGCAGATACTGATGGATCTGAGTAACAAGCTCGGTGGATTGGTCATCGGTACAGGCGACTTGTCGGAGCTTGCTCTCGGCTGGGCTACGTACAACGGCGACCATATGAGCATGTATGGCGTGAACTGCAGCATTCCGAAGACTCTTATAAAATATATGGTGCGCCACGTTGCCGTTAACGAGGTGGAGGGAACGGCAAGAGAAACGCTTCTCGACATCATAGATACGCCAATCAGTCCGGAGCTTATCCCGGCAGATGAAAACGGAAACATAGCACAGAAGACGGAAGACCTCGTCGGTCCATACGAGCTTCATGACTTCTTCCTCTATCATTTCCTGCGTTTCGGATACCGTCCGGCTAAGCTCTTTATGCTTGCAAAGAAGGCCTTCGACGGTAGCTCAGAGGCTGTCGCCGCATATGACGATGATACGATAAAGCATTGGCTGAGAGAGTTTTTACGCAGATTCTTCAATCAACAGTTCAAACGCTCGTGTCTGCCCGACGGTCCAAAGGTGGGTAGCGTAAGCCTGAGTCCGAGAGGCGACTGGCGCATGCCTACGGATGCCGACAGTACTTTATGGCTTCAGGAAGTAGATATGTTGTAAGTGTAATAATAAAGAAGGTTTTTCCTGATTAAAGCAATATAAACGAAAAAATAGCGTTATTGTATTTGATGAAAAAAATAAACAAGTATTATATCATACTCATCGCTTTGGTTGCGATGATAAGTTGTACTGACGATGATTCCTTTACCACATCGCCAAATAACCTGCTTACTTTTTCTTCCGACACAATACGTATGGACACCGTATTCTCGCGAGTGCCTACAAGCCGCAGGTCGTTGTGGATTTACAACAAGTCGGGCGACGGCATACGGTGTGCAAAGGTGAAGCTTGCCAATGGCGGGTCTTCGGGCTTCAGAGTGAATGTGGATGGAATATATCTGGGCAAGGAGACCAACTACCAGACCTCTGACATTGAAATCAGAAACAAGGACAGCATCTTCGTGAATGTGGAGTTGACTTCACGTCAGAACAACAAGACCACACCTCAGTTTATGGAAGACAACCTTGTGTTTGTGCTTGAGAGTGGGGTGGAACAGAAAGTCAATCTCAATGCCTATTCATGGGATGCGGATATCGTAAGAAACCTTGTCATAAAGGGTGATACCACGATATCTTCCGACAGGCCGATCGTCGTTTATGGAGCCATGAAGATAGACAGTTTTGCCACGGCGACCATCGTGCCGGGCACAACGCTGTATTTCCATTCCGGAGCCGGACTTGATGTATACGGCAGACTCATAGCGCAAGGCACGGCAGAGAAGAACATCGTGTTCCGTGGAGACAGAACAGACCGTATGTTCGATTATCTGCCATACGATATGGTAAGCGGACAATGGAACGGCATACATTTCCATAGCTCTTCATACGAAAACGTTATGGACTATACGGATACCCACAGCACGTTCAACGGTATCGTGTGTGACTCTTCAGATGTAAGCAGACTGAAGCTAAACCTTTATAACAGTACAGTACACAACTGTCAGGGCTACGGCTTGAAGTCCGTAAATAGTGTTGTTAACGTGCGTAACTGCCAGCTTACCAATGCCCTGAAAGATTGTGCGGCAATATACGGCGGCGCAGCATTGCTGCTCAACTGCACCATTGCGCAGTTCTATCCGTTCGACTCCAATTATGGCGCAGCCCTGAGATTTACCAACGGAGAGAATGACGGCGAGACAAAGCATGATTATCCGCTGCATCAGATGGACTGCATAAACTCCATCGTTACGGGCTATGCCGACGATGTGGTGATGGGTGTGGTGAATGATTCCACGGTGGCTTACAACTACAGGTTCATCAACAGCATCCTGCGTACGGATACAGTCAGCGACAAAGAAAATATACAGAACGTGATATGGGAGAATGCCGACTCTGTCGATATTGACACCGTATCAGGTGGAGAGAAGAACTTCAGACTCGTAGACTCAAAGAAGCAGCATTACGACTTCCATCTCCGCAGCACATCAAGAGCTATCGGGGCGGCAAGCACCGAGAGCGGGTATCTCATGCCTCTTGACCGTGACGGAAGAAGACGCGACGACGAGCCGGATATGGGCTGCTATGAGTTTTATGAAGAAGAAAAGGAATAACCATAAAAAAAAAAGAATATTATGGAAGAACTGAAATTGGATTCAAAAATCATGTTCTGTCAGATGGACGAACTTGACGACAAGGATAGGATATTGGTGGAAACGGCAATGGCTGCTACAGACAACTCCTACTCGCCTTATTCGAAATTCAAGGTCGGGGCAGCCATACGGCTTGACGACGGTACTATAATAAAAGGTGCAAATCAGGAGAATGCCGCATTCTCCATAACGATATGTGCTGAGCGCTCCGCTATATACGCAGCTCAGGCACAGCATCCGGAAAAGGTAATCGTCAGCATAGCTATAGCAGCAAGGAATGAGGAAGGCTTCACGAAAGAGCCGGTTTCACCGT
>ENA-ORRO01000528-ORRO01000528.1-human-gut-metagenome-genome-assembly--contig:-NODE-528-length-32077-cov-3.901006_pt1 | contig 32077 bp, 24 predicted proteins | sample MGYA00242176_ERZ509136 | MGnify/ENA primary metagenome ERZ509136 (study PRJEB26280, sample SAMEA2338644) | human gut metagenome | biome: human gut; feature: human-associated habitat; material: faeces...
GCACTATAAAATCATCTTTACCATTCATATGTCCACACAACATTATTCATCAACATGAATACGACTCTCCCTAGATTATTGCAAAAAACTGGTTATAGCATATAGAATCCACAAATATATCTGTTTTTCTCATGCTAAAGCTTATCATCCGTTTGAAAAAGACTTGCACCTTCCCGCGAAATTCCGCATACACTATATTTATTTTTACTGTTTCCGTTATTTATACTGTAGAAGAATCTGTTTATGATTTATATACTAATGTTGGAGATTATTTCATCTTCTCTTTTCTAAAAATCTATCTCGGACTACTAGCCTGTATCATTTTCCTGATATTTCTATTCTATGCGATTTCAAATGATTCCGAACGCGAGAACCGATATCAAGCTGAAATTTCCTTGTTGACCCTCTCGAAACAACACCAACGAGAGCTTTCTCAAATGTACGAGGACTTGACCGAACGTCAGCATGATTATAAGCAACACTTGCAAACGCTCAGAGAACTGGTCAGCAATGATAAAGATTCCACCGCTGAGAAGTATTTGAACTCCGTCATATCCGATAATCTGAGCGACGAAATGATTGTTACGGGCTCGCCTGAAATTGATGCACTTTTAACTGCAAAGCGTCGAATTATGCGTGAGCGCGGAATTGAGTTTATTTACGTTCCGTATCCTCTAGCAAGTTTACCGATTCATGTTTTGGACTTTTGTACCATTGTTGGAAATCTGCTTGATAATGCAATTGAGGGGGTTGGTAGAATTAAACCTGCTCCAGCTTCTCCTTCTATTCGTTTGGCTTTCTCTCGCTCGTGGGATATGTTTTATATCTATTGTGAAAATCCATGTGATACCTCAACGATTATAAAAGAGAAAGACCATTTCGTTTCTTCCAAACAGAAAACTGAACCGGGTATGCACGGTATCGGTATGCACAGCATTAATGCCATCGCAGACCGCGATGAGGGACGTGTTGAATTTTACATTGAAGGCAACACCTTCTATGCAAAAGTTGTTCTACCCTATTTGAATGAGAGGAGGAAATATCAATGATGCAGCAGCTTGCAATATGGATTGTTGGTATATTAGAGAAAAAGGGAGCTTTACGCAGCGACGTTTCTAGAGAAACCTATATCTATGGATTCGATATTGCTATTTACACTTTTCTAAGCACCTTTGGACTTTTTCTCATTGGCTGGATAGCAGATCGTCCGCTTGAAACAGCATTGCTGATCTTCCTCTATTATACGAATCAATCCTCCGGCGGTGGATTTCATGCTTCCTCGCATCTTATGTGCTTCTTGACGATGGTTTTAGGCGAATTGCTTTTCCTTGCTTCTTTCCTTCTTCCGTATTCACCCTTTACCTGCAGCGGAATTTCCGTTATATCACTTCTTTTCATGTGGATGCATCCGCTTGTTCTCCATCCAAACAAAAGTTATCTAAAAAAGAAAGCGCAGCAACTCATTAAGCATTCTCGTCAAATTTTGCTGGTTGAAATTGCTTTGCTGATTGTTTTCATTCTTTTGAATGTACCTGCCATCATACAAACCATCAGTCTAACACTTTTACTCAGTGCTATTTCCAGAAGTGTTCCAATTTTCAAGCACACGGGCATCGTCGATTTTTCATAATCCAAAGAAAAAAGTCGTAGTTTTCTATCTGAATTCTACGACTTTTTCTTATGTTGCTGAAAAAGGAATCGCTTCAGGTTGTTTGCCTGTTTCATACAGTTATTCTGCTTCTGTCAGCACAAGCGTTTTTCCCTGCGAAATCCATTTCATAGTGCCGTTATCCACTCACCGCACATCCTTCCATGAAGTCACCTTGGGAGCATCCAGCAGCCTGTCCTTCAGTTTGACAGGATTCATAAATTCGCCGGTCTGCGCATTGACAATCATCGTGCTGTAGTGCATCCGTTCCATAACCGGATAACTTTCATCCGGTGAAAGCTGTTTTGCCGGGTCAAACGCATAATCACATTCAATCTGCCACACCGGATAAAGTACATTTCCTCCCTCCACATCTCGATAACAGCAGTATCCAAACCGCAGAGCATACACACGCCGGATGTACCCGTTCTGAATCAACTTCTCTACGGTGTTCTGAACTTTGTCAAAGCTGCAAAGCGGGACATCCTCCTCAAGCTGTTCGGTTTTCTGAATCGGTTCAATCTCCAATCGACATGTTCCATCCAAATAAGATATCATCTTTTCGTCTGCTTCAAGCCGATTGCACAGCTGTATTTTCGCGGCATCTGAACGATCCGGCTTTGAAAAGCCAATCTCCTCTTCGCTGGCATATGCAACAGGATCTCCTGCTCCCATCAGAACAGGGATTCCTGCTATCTTTTGCCGCAACGCCAAGACCGCGCAAGGAACATCCTCCGATATTTCTTCCAGCCATATAAAGCTGTATTCTGGCGTTTTATCTGGAAATATTTTTTTCATTACATGGCTGATGGTTTCTACACATCCTTTTAGGATGCTTCTTTCTTTATAAGATATATCCGGATTGGATTCATCCAAGCAGAAAGACTTTCCGCGCAGGCTTCCAAACTGACCTGTCTCTCCCTTTGACGATATATCCCGATTGGCATACTCAATACAAATCGTTCCCTTACACACCTCATACAAGCGCATCCATTCGCCTGTTTCCGAATCATAGTAATGCCGGGAACCTTCCTCATTATTCGTCGTAGTCAACGGCATATCCGGATGAATTTGATCCGGCACGACATCCAGCGGCTCTACCCGTAGGACAGGGACAACTTCAACATTCGGTATCATCGGCAGGACATCGACTTCAATCTGTCGTCCATATGTATCTGTATAGTTTTGGATCCACCGCCCCATTTCATCAACCTGTTGACGCAATTCTACAATCGACACCCACTCTGCTTTTGCCGAGATTTCCAGCAGCAAAAGAAGCACAATAATCAGTACACAGCTTGCTTTCTTCATCCATCATCCCTCCTTGAAGCGTCTAAAACTATTTCTAATCTAATGACGTTATTTTTCTCAATTATTCACACCTTTTTGTAATTTGTTTTCTATCTTTTGTGTGTCAGTTGTTGTATTGTTTTCAAATGTATTCAATGCAAAAATAAATAAAGAAAAAGCGCTTCAAATCCATCTACGCTTGGATTTGAAGCGCTATTACGCTCATTCTCTTGATAGGATATCCAGTAGCTCCCGTTGTCCTTTATCCATTTGAAGCAGCTACTGCACGAAGTTCCCCGTATCCGTTCTTTAATTCACATCCGCATAGTATCTTTCCGATCCGACCTCTTTCGGATCATGCAGTTTTCCGGTTTGTGCATCTATAAAGATTTGCTGGTAATTCAAATCTTGCCGTTCACAAACATGGTCAGAATTAACCTCTGCTTTATCATTATTTGAGCCATTTTCAGAGTATGAACACATAACGACCCATGTTGGCACTAACAAATACTCTGAATAATCCCATTTTTCTCCACCCTTCTCTTTTTTGCTCGAATATTCTTCATTTTTGTCTAGGTAAATAACATATCCTAGATTTATGCTGTATATCCTTTTTATCTTTCCTGTATCCACAATTTTCTCTATAGTCTTATATATATTATCAAACTCACACAATCCAGTGTTTTCAATGACTACTTCTTTTGTTTTATACGCATTCATCATCGAGATATTCATGTAATCATCGCTGTAATAAAAAACATCTGCAGAAGGGTGAGCAAAATACAGAACATCATAGATTTTCTCAGCTCCTTTTTCGATATATCCAGAAGCCGCTGATGATATAATCGGAACTCCATCTAAGGTTGGATAAGCTTCAATCCCATATCCCCCAATTCCAGTCAAATCTCCAAATTCGTAATCCCCCAAACTTGTCATCTTGTCAGATACCATTTTCCCTTTTTGAAAACTGCTTACCACTTCAATCCTTTTTAATTCTATGCTAATAGATTCATCATACAATTCTCGAATCATATTCTTTACTTTATTCACTACTTCTCCAACCGAAATCGGCTGATTTTTTGCATGAATATCAGCCAATTCTGCGTCATCTAATCTCCATGCTGTGTCTATATGGTAGTCTGTAAGTTGAGTTCTCTTATTAAATCCATATTTCTGATCATATTCATCTCCCATATACAATACCGTATATCTCTTTATTTTATCTATAGCCATCATTCCCTTATCTTCGTATTTTTGAATAACTTCTAGATTTGCTTCACACTTTTCTGCTCGAATCACATTTACTTCCGAAACATTTGGTATATAGATTGGTGCATGGTTGATTTTCTCCGTATCATACAATCCACTTTGCACGGCGTTCCTTATGGATTCGATTTCATCGCACAGCGCCAACGTCGGCACAAACAGCAGCGCACATAATATAGTAAAAATCTTCTTCATTTTGTATCCTCTTTCATAATTTCTTTCGGTTCATTGTTTAATTATCGGCATATAGCATTCGCTTTCAGTCGGTTTTCTCAGATTTCTCACTTCTCCTGTTTGCGCATCAATTAAAATCGCTTGAAAGCCGGGCAATTTCATGTAATCAAACGTTTCATCCGTCATCTGTATTCCGTAGTCAACCTTATCCTTTCGCGCATAGCATCCTCTGACAAGCCATGTCGGAACAAGAACAAACTTCGTATTTTCCTGTTCCTGATAAGCTTGTCCTTCTTCGCCATACACAACATACCCCAATTCCATGCTGTATACATTCTCCATCTTGCCCTTCCGAATCATATCTACAATGCTCTGTTTAATCTTATCGAAATGACACACATTCATATTGGGAAGTATCGTTTCTTGCTCACTGTAAAACGACGCCAATGAAATCTCTATATTTTGCTCATCTTCAAATCGAAATTCAATATTGCAATACCCATCTCCAAGTTCATTGTAGCACTCATCTTTTATTGTCTCTTTTATTCCCAGTATCGCAGTTCCGATAATCGGGATACTCTCCATCATCTGGTTAGCCCGAATCGAATACGCGCCTATCCCTTTCATTCCTTTAGTTACTTCCTTAGACCTTAATGCATCCTGTATAATCTCCTGTTTTTCTTTTTTGCTAACGATATAGTCTGTTTGAAACTCGACCTTCTGAATTTGGACATTTATGTTTTCTCTGTGATACATTTCATCCAGCATACCTTGCAGGAAAATTTTCGCTTCGTATACTGAGCTTTCATGATCCTTTCCGTACATTGTCGCTATATCCGAATTTCTTTCCATATCCCAGAAATCGTTGATACATCGATCAATCACCCGTACTCGATTCTCTCCTGTGTCATCTATATCATCTCGAATCATTCCGATCGAAATAAAGCACCCGTCTCTGATTTCGTTGTACTTTGTTCCTTCTTTTTTGAATAAAGCCTCTGTATTCTCTACTGTTTTTTCTCTCATTACTCTGATAACCGGCAGCGTTTCCACCTCCGGCACATAAATCGGCGCGTCAATGCTGATTGTTTTCCCGTTCACATCAATTTCTTCTATCCATGCTTCCGGCGTTTCCTGCACCAGCTCGGTAATCGAAATCAATTCTGCGCTCGCCAGTGTCGGCATGAGCAAGAGCGCACAAAATACAGCGAAAAAACTTCTCATTGTACATCCTCCCATGTGATGATTTCCGGGCAATCGAGCACATGCTCCATCAGTTTGGCGGGATCGACAAACTCGCCCGTCTGCGCGTTGACGATCATCGTTCGATAGAACAGGCGCGAAGTAATCGGCGAATCGGCAAACTCTTTATAATTCCGCGTCTTGGTATTCGCACCGAAATAATAATCGCATTCCGCCATCCATACGGGAATCGTGACAACCTCCTTTGCATCGTTCAGATAACAGCAATAGCCGAATCGAAGTGCGAACAAATTGCGGATATGGCCCGCTTCAATCTGCTGTTCAAGGCTTTCGATCACCTTCTGAATCGGGCTGAGCGGCACATCTTCAACCAGCACATCCTTCTGGATCATCGGCTCGACATAGAAGAATGAATAACTGCCATCCACATAAGCATCAAAATCCCATGTCGGGCTTCTAAAATCCGCCCAATATTGATAGCAGCCATTCCGCTCCCAAATCTGGGGAATGTCGAACGGCGCATCGTCGTCCCGCACGTATTTCACAGGCATATTAGCGCCCGTCAGCACCGGAATGCCATTGAAGCGCTGACGCATTTCCAGTATGTATAACGGTCTTGTATTCTTCGCAACCTCCACCCAAATCGGTTCAAGGTCAATGGGGATATTCGGAAACAGGCGGCTAAGCTCGCCATTCGCAAGGTCAACCGCATTTTGAATAGTCAAATCGTATCCGTCAAAAAACGGCTTCTCCCAGTCAACTTCATTGATACGATACGATTTTCCGCTGCTACTCTCAAGGATACCGCTCTCCTCTATTTTTTGACTTCTGTATTCCATGATGACAGAAAGCACATTGTCGTAGCTGTCTCCAGGGGCGCTAACAAAATAAAGGTCACGCTGTTCGCCCGTTTCAGGGTTATCGTAATTGAAAACCGTTCCGCCATCCGCCTCCTGCCTGACCTTCGTCATGCTCGGGTCGCAAATGTTATACGCGCTTTCCAGCGGATACTGCGGTTTTTCCAGCGTAATCACAGGCACGTTCTCAACCTCCGACAGAATCGGCGCAATATCCACCTCAACCGTCCGCCCCTTTACGTCCGTATAACTGGCCGTCCAGCGCCCCAGTGTCTCGATCTGCTCCCGCAGTTCGGTCACGGAAATTCCTTCGTTCTTCGCTGCCGCCAGCGTCGGCACAAGCATCATTGCGCAAAGCGCAGTAATCATTCTTTTCATTGTACATCCTCCCACCTGATGATTTTCGGGCAGTCCAGCAGTTTTTCTTTCAGCTCAACGGGATTCATAAATTCACCTGTCTGCGCGTTGACAATCATTGTTCGATAATACAACCTTGAAGGAATCGGAACTTCTGAATTCTCCTTATAGTCCGCCATATTCTGTTCAGGCTTGAACATATAGTCACATTCAACTTCCCAAATTGGGCAAAGAATAATATTCTCATTTACATCCAAGTAGCAACAATATCCAAATCTGAGCGTATATACATTTCGGACATATCCTTTTTGAATTGCTTCTTCAATCGAATGAATCACCTGCTCTATACCGCAAAGCGGTACATCATCCACGATAACATTCTTTATCTTCAACGGACGGCAAAGTATTTCAAATTGTTTATCTGACAATTTCACCACCCATGACGGCTTGTCATACGTTCCATACTTCAATCTTTGTGAATTCCATTCTTTCTGTGGATCAAATCCAAGTTTTTCTTTCCCTGCATTTAGAATTGGGTCTTTAGCGCACATTAAAATAGGAATACCATATATTTTTTGTCGAATTGCACATGAATAATACGGTTCAGAAGCATTTACAACACCAAATCGAAATAATTCAAATTTCAAATCATAATCTGGAAAAAGCTCATTCATCCTTCTTTCGATCAATTTCATCCCGTCATTAACCGTTAAACTCTTTTCTCCCAAATACGAATGGTTCATATCAATCTCATTTGGAGAAGCGAAAAAGCCATCTAATACAACGAGTTCGGACGATATATCTCTTTTTTCATCTAAAATACTGATCTGTAAGTCTATATCTCCACACTCTGGCGTTGGATAAAGCCAATTATCTTCTTTTACAAGACTAATTAAAATATTGCCACCTGTTTCTGGATCAATACATGTATAGTCAATCGCCACATCATTTTCCAACACCGAAACACTTTCCTGCTGAAAAGCGTTATAGACATTTTCTTCAGAGATAACCGGACTATCCATCATTAGAATTGGAACCTTTTCAATCTTATTCATGATGGGTTCTACATCTACTCCAATACTTCTTCCATAATCATCCTTATAGTTCTGTTTCCACCGTTCCATTCTCTCGACCTGCTTCCGCAGCTCGGAAACGGAAATCATGTCGTTATCAGCGTTCGCCAGTGTCGGCAAAAGCATCAGCGCGCAAATCACCGCAAATAATCGTTTCATCCTCGATACGCTCCTTTTTTGACGGAAAGGAGCCGTCCTCCCGATAAGGCGGACAGCTTACAAAATAGGGGCGACCCTTTCGGGCCGCCCCGGAAGGGTGGTTTACTTGAGCAGAACGATGTCCTCATTCTCATGTTTCGGCGTTTCACCAGCGGCGATCTGCGCCTTATAATCGATGCCCGACCCGGTCGGCACAAGCACCATGCTGTTCATGCTTTCCGGCAAATCATAGCGAACCTTGACGAAGAACTGTCCGTCTGCATTCACGCCATACGCACCGTCGTGATTTTGCAGCTCTACACCATCGGCAACGAGCTTATAGTCGTTGATATACGGCATTTCCATCTCATGCTTGCCATCCGCGCTTGCTTCAAATGCCGCAGCCCATTCCGGCGCATCGAACACGACCTCGCCGCTAATATCCACATCGGACACGCGAATCGTCGCCTGCGCACTGTATGCACCGGTCGTCACAGAGCCAGCGTAGGCTTCGGTCTGACCATTCAGATTGACCTTGAACGGCAGGCGGAAGATGCCGCGGTTCTCCGGGGTCATGAGATGGCTGAAATACACATTGTTTTCATCCTGGCAGTAAACGGACATGCCATACAGGATAGACATTTCAATTTCGATCTCATCCGTCGGTTCAAAGCCATCCGGCATTTCGACCTCCTGATAGCCCTGAATCGTGTACTCGTTGACCATCTCGGAACCGCTGTCCAGAATCATCAGCGGCTTGCCGTTCATCGCCGCGCCGTCGCCCACGCCCATAGATTCGAAGGCGATGTATCCTTTCGGATGCGCGGAGAAATACGTCACGACTTCCTGATTCATATTGTCGTCGTAGAGGGAGTAATGCCCGACGAACTTGCCTTCCTGCGTGTCGTCCCACTTCTCAAAGCCGGTCGGCATTCCGTCGCCGGTGATGAAGCCGGTCTTGCAATCGCTGGTCAGCGTGTAGGAATAATACAGCTTGTAGCCGTCGAAATACGCCTGATTGAGCGTCAGGTTGAAGCGGCGGTTGTACAGACTCGCCATCAACTCGTCATAGACGGTCTTTGGCGCTTCCGTCGCGGTCTGCTCCGGTGCTTGCGCTGCCTGCGTATCGTTGTATGTTGCAGAAGCATTTTCCAGCTTTTCCAGCCGTCCGACGCTCTGCTCGTTCTGCTGGTCGTTCACAGACTGTCCAAACACGCCGAGGTTCGCGGCCAACGCCGCGCCGCCGACAACAAGAGTCAATACGATAGCAAATACCAATGCGGCAGAAATCTTTTTCTTCACGACTTTTTCTTCCTTTCTAATTGCCCGAAGCACCGCCTGACGGCGTTCGAGCGGAAACTCGCTGTCAGAAAGGCATGCTTTCAGCGCGTTCCCCAACTTTTTTTCATCCACCAAAATCACACCTTTCCAGTCTCTTTTTGAGCATCTCTTGGGCTCTGGTTAATTTGTGATAGATCGTTCCGGTTGCCTGATGCAGAATCTCTGCGATCTCCGGTGCTGTCAAATCCTGATAGAAGCGCAGCAGGATCACCTCGCGGTATTTCTGGGGCAGTGTTTGTACCGCCGCATACAGCTGCTGTGCCTCATCTGACGCTTCCGGCGCCGAAAGCGTCATCATTTCAACTGGGATCGTTCGGTCTTCGAAGCGGAACCACTTTTTTCTTCTTTCGTCCCTGCAAAGATTGACGGCGATGCGAGTCAGCCAAGCTTTTTCACTTTCCGGCCGTTCTCCGCGGAAGCTGTCCATCTTTTTATACGCTCTGATAAATGTTTCCTGAACGATGTCCTGCGCCAGATGCCTGTCGCCCAGCAGCACTGTGCATGTGCCGGTCAGCATCGCGCCATATGTTTCCATCATTCGGGAGAGTTCCGCTTCAGAGGCTTTACCCGGTACCAAGGTATTGCCCATCACGCTCTCTCACCTTCCTTTCACTTACCAAGACGCAAATTTTCGCGGATATTGACACTTATTTTTAGTTTCTTTCGATTATTTTTCGAAAGTGGTGTTCTATGCTTGTATTTGGCATGTTTTGCCAAACAATTAAAAGTCTGTTCCATAAATATACTATTTCGCTGCATCCATTGTATCATCCTTTTTCATGCTACAACAAAGAAACCAGTCCCTGCGAAAGATGACTGGTTTTGTTCAATATTAGATTCTATTTACACTGATAATGTTGACGATCACCTGATGATTTTCGGCGTATCATACACTTTCTGAGCACCCTTCGGATCGGTCATTTTGCCCGTTTGCGCATTGATTAGAACATTTTGGAATCCTAAATTATCCATATAATCATATGCACTGAGTTCTGCTTCCTCCGGCTCAATCGGAATTTCATTTTGATATCCGCACTTAACCACCCATGTCGGCATCAGACAAAACTCCGCATTTTTATCCTTCTTCGTGTAGGTCTCTCCGCTTTTCGCATAAAGAACATATCCCAGTTCCAAGCTATATACACACTCGATTTTTCCTTCCGCCATTGCATCCCGAATACACTCAAGCACAGTTTCGAGACTGCACAACTTTATGTCCTCTTCTACGGTTTCCTTTTCCTCAACAATACCTCTTGTCATCAGTGCCCATTCCTTCTCGTCTCTCCAATAGAGAAAGATTGTATTCGCCATCATGCGCATTTCGTCTTCGATTCGGCTTTCCTTGCCTTCCAATTTATAGCCGCTCGCCGCCGTTGCCAGAATCGGAATTCCCGCGATTACCTGATTCCCAGTAAGAGAGTATTCTCCGATTCCGACTAGATTTCCGTTTTCAACTTCTTTCTCATCCTTTGACAGATAACAGATATTGAATTCCGCCTTTTGTAGTTCAATCTCGTCTTCACAGGGATACAGGCTTCTGAAAAGCTCGCCCATCTTTTTCTTAACATCCGCCAAAGAATATGCATTATCGTTCGCGTACATTTGCGCCACATCGTTTTCTCTCTCGTAATTCCAGAAATCATTGATGCACAGATATGAGCGTGTTCTGCATTGTTGGATATTGATATTGTATATGGATTGTTCATCTATCTTGCCGATCGACATTCCACTCAAATCTTTATAAGACAATTCTCCGCCATCGCTGATTTTCTGCTTTAATCCTTCATCATCCGGCTCTAACCGCGAAACGATGATAACCGGAAGCTCATCGACATCGGGGACCTTAATAGGTGCATTGATTTCAATTATTTCCCCATTGACTGTATCGTTTTGTGTCCACCGTCCCATAGCTTCAACCTGCTGACGCAGTTCGGAAATGGACACCATGTTGCTGTTTGCCGTTGCCAAGGTCGGCACAAGTAGTAAAGCGCATAACACCGTCAAGAACTTCTTCATTGTACATCCTCCCACGTTATCACCTTCGGCACAGAAAATGTTTCTTCGTCTCCCGTTGTAATGATCTTCATCTTACCTGTTTGAGCGTCAATGGGAATTTGCGAAAATCCATACGCATCCCAAATCAAAGCAACTTCATCCTGTGTATTTTCTTCAACACTATCTGCTGTCTCTCGGTTCTCCTCTGTGATATACTTGCAATCAAGTACCCACATCGGAATTGCCCATGCGTAGTCCTTCATATCTGGATTCGAATATCGCATATATCCAAGCCGAAGCGCGTAAACATTGCGAATATTCCCCTTAGAGATTTCCTTCTCGATCTCTTGCATCACCTTTTCCATTGACGCAAGTGGTATATCCTCCAACTCAACGCTCCGGACTTTATTCATTCCTATATTGGCAGCATAATCATCATTGCTTGAAGACCTGATTTGCAGTATGCTCCTTGTTTTCCAGAAAGCGCCCGTTGCATATGCTCGAAGCTTTTCCTGCTTTTTGTTTGTCTCAGGCGTCGAAGCGTAAGGAATCTGAAAATCGCCATACGAATAAATTGCTCCAAACACAGGTAATCCCCCAATCACCTGCTCAGCTGTAATCAAGTAGTGCCCATTGCCTTCGTCCGCTTCATCACTATCCATTTGGGTATAACCATAAATCCGAATCCACTTTGGGGCGATCGTATAATCCCTTCCAGGATACATTGCATCAATCAGTTCTTGCCAGTTATTCATCACCTGTTCTACTGTCTGGTTTTCATTTCGGATCACCGATTCCGATAAGTCCATCTCCCATGGGTATCGGGCGGCAATCGGCGTTGAAAAGAATCTTGACTTTTTTACATGTGCTGTTTGTCTCCAAATCCCCGTTCCTATGCTAAAATCTGTCACCTCATCGTAATCTGCCGTTGATCCATTCCATCCATTTGTCCCCCAAACGATTTCAAAATTACGTCCATTCATTTCGTATGGAAAAACCGTAAATACATCGTCCCTTGTTGCACGATTCTGCATTTCGTTTACCATTTCACGATTAAATGGTTTATCATTTTCCACCGTAATCACCGGACATTCCTCTACATCAGGCATAAGAATGGGAATGTCTACCTCTAGTGTGCCCGTTGGCGTTTCATAAGTCCTTCGCCAACGTCCCATCTCGGCAGCTTTCTTGTATAGTTCAGAAATGGAAACCATATTAGTGGACGCTACTGCCATTGTCGGCACTAACAGCAGGGCACAAAATGATGCCAAGAGTTTTTTCTTCATCAACATTCTTCCAGAACCTTTCATTCGATAATTTGAGGTACATTATATTTTTCTGTTCCTACTGTATTAGGGTCACACACCTTTCCTGTTTGCGCATTGATAAAAACATATTGCAAATCTCTATCCGCCGACTCATAATCGAAAGCATTTTCTTCCATTTCCTCTAATACCGGATAAGGTGAAGTCGGTCCGTTTCCGCCTGTGTAGCTACACTTAATGACCCACATCGGGAATGCAATGAATGTTTCACCGCTTCGTGGGCTACCATATTTCTGCGACGGGTCTGCACAGATGATATATCCAAATTGAATGCTATAAACATTCGAGATACTTCCAGATTCTATTTCATTTTCAAGCGCTTCTTTTATCACGCGAAAAGAACAAAATTGAATATTGTCTTTGATAATTTCAAGCGGCTCAAACAAGTCACCGAAATAAAACGAGTGCAGCCGTTCTCCATGCCAGATAAAATGGATTCTCGGATTCGCAAAGCACAAGGCTTCGCCAACGGAGGTTTGCAAGTCCTTATCATTCAAATATCCTCCCGCAACCGTCGCAAGAAGCGGAATCCCGTTGATCGTTTCTTTTTCTGTTATCCAATATCGCCCAATGCCCGTCAAATCTCCAAGTGGAAACGTTCCATCACTGATATGTTTTCCGGGTTTCTTTGTCTTCTGAAAACTGGAATTTACCCTGATCTTTTCGATTCTAAAACCAAGCGGTTCATGCAACACACCGGCCATTTCTTTTTCCGCCTTTTTCATGGCATCATAAACGGAAATCTGCTGATTTTCAGCGTATATATTACTCAGACTTTGTTCATTGAGCTTCCAAGCGTCATTCAAGCATTCATCTTCATTCCAGAAATATCCATTTCCATACTGTTTCGAGTAATCATCCACGATGTAGTTCATGTAATTTTTGAAATTACTGTCGATAACGCCATCCGCTCCTAGTCCTTTTCTGAGTTCATCTTCATGAAATTCTATCCTTCCAATGCGAAGAACGTCGATCTTTTCAACTTCTGGCATATAAATTGGAACGTCAACACTGACTGTTTTACCATTTACATTAATTTTCTCCAGCCAGGTTTCCGGCACCTCTTTCGTTAATTCAGCGATTCCAATCAATTCCGCACATGCCATCGTTGGTACAAGAAGCAAAGCCCCCATCATTGTCGCAAATCTTTTCATCCTCGTCCCTCCTCACTTTTTTCAAATTGTATCCGCACACTTTATCCTTTACTTCTAAGACGTAAAAAACTGTAATTTTTGATACTTCTATTTCAGTTCTTTGAATTATTCTATTGTTTTCTCTTGCAAGCCCTCATTAACTGCCACTCATCTTTATAATCGAAAGAAATCGCTTTGTATCCATGAATTTCAAGCCGCTTTTTCTGTTTCTCTCTTTTCCAAAAATCCCATGTACAAAAAAAGCTCGCCTGCTATGCGGGATGCACACAGCAAGCAAGCCAACCATTCTTATTTACTGAATACCGATAATATCAAATTCACGACACTTTAGAGGTATTTGTTGCAATCATGGCAAGCAATGCCTCTGGTTATCCAGAGGCACTTTGCTTGTTGGGGAAAGCCTTCCCCCAAGCCCCGTTTTCGCATGACAAGTCATGCGGCTACGCGCACCCTTCGTGGCGCTTTTCGGAACGGAAGAACGCCGTCAACGCTCTTTTTTCTTTTCTGCTTGCCGCTCCTTTTCTTTCTCCTCGACGCCAAGTATCCGTTCCACATTGGCACGTACCGTCAACAGCTGCCGCATTTCATCCTGCGCCTGATGATACGCTGCATATGCCTGCTTTTTCTTCTCTCTCAGCGTATCATACTCAGCTTGAATCTCTTTTACCTTCGGTATCTTCTGTTTACCAAGTGCCGAAAAAGCCTCCTTTGCGGCCTGATGCAGTCTAATCTCCTGTTCATGCTCCGCGACAAATTTCTTTGAATACCCTGCCATACGGTATGCCGCATAAACCTCCCGCGTTTTAACATAATTGATGATGTGTTCTTTTAACGCATGGAGTTCTGCCATGCGCTTTTCCGTTTCGCGAATCGTGACTTGCAGCTCGTGAACCCGTGCAATCGCCGCATCCGTTTTCGCCGTCAAATCCTCAATGTTCATCAGATTATTCTCAGACAGATAATTGAGCGTCTGCGCCATTTGTTTGAGGTTAAAGACCTTCGCCCAACGCTCATACCCTGCGCCTTTTCCAGCTTGCAGCTTTGCCTGAATATCGACCAACAGATTGACCTGCCGCATCGGTTGAACTGTTTTCTTTTCTCTTGGATGATGCTCTTTCTCGCCTGCGACTATCGCTCGAAGTGCCGCTTCCGAATAGTCCTCTCCCAGCGAATCCAGTCGTTTGAACCGCTCTTGTCCTTTTCCTTTCAGACTGATTCGTTTTCCCCTTTTAACCTCCCATCCGCCTCTTTGGAGCATGGTCAGCAGTTCTTCAAAGTCTTTCGGTTGGCGTGCCAATGCAGCATCAAGTGCTTCCCTCAGCACCTCCCGCTGAGAGGTTTTCGCTTCATTACCCAGCCATTTATTATAGCTCTTGCTATGTCCCTTAGGCTGCTCGATAATCGACAAACCGTTCTGGATGCACAATGTATCACTGAGCCGCCGGATGGCTTTTGAACTGCCCCAGAAATTGCGAAACTTCCGATCACAATCAAGATTCACCGCCGAAATAATAATATGTGAATGCACATGTCGGCGATCCTCGTGGGTGGCTACAACATAGGCATGTTGCCCGTGCGTGAATCGGCTTGCCAGCTCGCAGCCAATTCGATTGGCTTCTTCCGGCGTGATTTCGCCCGGCACAAAGGATTGGCGCAAATGATACGCAATCACATCATCCTTTCCTCTGAGCCGCCCTGTCCGCGCAATATACTCGCGCTTCATGAGTAAAAACTCTCCGTCCGCCGTTTCGGGATTACAGCCGAAGCCCGTCACCAATTCCCCCTGATGTGTCTTTTTCGGGTTGGACACATACCCGATTACGTTGCGGATTGCTTTGCCGAAATTTCGTCCTTTGCCTGTGTGCAAAGGGATAAGGCGCGTGGTTGCCATGTAGACTTCACCTCCCTTTTTTCAAAAAAATAAGCGCGAAGCCCACCCAACTCCGCGCCATTTTTGTATTCATCCCATCATCCAATCCTGCATCCGTTCGCACCCCACATACAGCACCTCAAGCAGCTTTTGCGCAGCCAGCGGCAATCCTGCCGGACTAATCAGCCATGCGCTCACAAACAGAATCAGTGCACTTTTTATCGGAATCAGGAATATGCTCACCAGTGCTGTCATCCCCAGCAGTGAGGACACAATCGACAATAACCCGCTTGAAACCGCCGTCAGAAACAGGCACAGGAAAATCAACGCCTTCATTGCCAGCAACACCGGCAGCAAAACTACGGTCAACACGACTCTGCATATCTTCATTCTCTTTTCCCTCCCTTGTATCTTCCTTTTCTCATCCCCATTGTCGCGTACTTTTTCATTTCATGCAAGGATACGACTCAAAGCCCCAGCGCCCCCAGCCGCGTCAACAACTCGTCTATTTTCTTCCAGATTTCCTTCTGCGACGCTCGAATTTCCTGAATATCCGTATCATAAACGCGCCCTGTTTCGTTTGCGCGTTTGGCAATCTGGTTGATGTTGCCGTTATACCGCCCCAGCATCGCCACTGCTTCCCGCAGTTCCGGCAGATCGAGTTTGACCGCATACCCATCAATCGCCATCTTGCGCAAGTATGCCTGCATGTTCCGTACACCCATCAGACCCATCTTCTGACGGATCAGCCCTCTTTCCCGCTCATCAACACGGAAAATGACCTGTATATTTCGTGTTCTTCCCGCCATGCTCATCTCTCCTTTTCCCTTTTGCATTTAGCCAATGCCGGAGTATTTTTTTCGAGGTTCGCCTCTTTTGCCCGTCTGGTTTCTCGCAGGAACAGATCTACCAAGCCCGGATGTGACCTCGCAACAAACGCCTGATTTTTCTCCTGCCCAAGTTCGTCTACGTCGGCATAAACCGGCTGCATTTTTGCCCAGTTTTTGTTGTTCTGCGAAATGCGTCCATCCCAATTCTTATCCATGACTGTGACCGCCAGCACATACAGCGTCCTGTCAAATCCATATTGTCCGACCACATTCTGCACAGCCTTTCTGCTCAGAACATTGTCATGATAATGTTCGCGGATTGCCCGATCTATCGCGTCGCGGCAGGCAATATTGGCTTGTCTTGACACGCGATATTCTTCCATCTCACCATGCTTTTGCGCATATGTTCTCGGATACAGATACACCGGTACTTCACACTTTTGCATTTGTTCTTTCTGCATTTCAAGCACCTTGTCCAGCTTTGCTCGGTCATACGCATAAATATAAAAGTTGTAATTGCCCTGTGTCGGATTGCAGCGAATCATATAGCTGTATGCCTTGGTATCTGCACGAAATCCGTACTCCTGTGCAGAACTTCCGTCAAACGCACAGTCCGGCATTGCATGGCAACACGCTGCCAGTGTTTTTCTGCTGTTCAAAAGGAGACCGTAACGCTCATCCTTGCGCAGAGCATTCACAATGCTGTTGAATTCGCTTTTGAATGTTTCCGTTTTCAGCAAAGCCTCGTGATCATCCCAGCTTGTATAAAATTCCTCGCCGCTTCTGCCCATATCGCCACGCAGATGCCCAATGCATCCCGTATTTTTCTGCACACTTTTCTCCTGTGTGTAGCTGTAATTCCGCTCGTCAGGTTTCATTGCTCGAATCGTCATGTCCATTTATCGTTCCTCCCTTTCTTGATTTCTGTTCCTTTTTTCCATTTCTCTTTCGCTGGATACTCGAAGCTGCTCCCGAATGGATGGCACATCCTGCGCATCCTCTATCGCTGCCTCAATCGGCGCCCTATCGTCTATGTTCAGTTCTGAATTGAGCTGCGCAAGCCGCATCCGTTTTTCTGCAAGCTCAGCTTCCTGCGCAAACGGTTTTTCCAGTTCTTCCTTCGCTGCCTTCTCCTGCTGTTTCAGACCTTGGAGTTCCATCCTTGCTTTTTCCAAATTGTCTGGTACTCGTGCCAGACGATTGTCAATTCGTGTGATATTCCCCCTTGGATCGTTGCCAAGCTCAACGCTGTACGTCATGTTGCCGTGCATATTCAGCCAGTATGTTCTGCTTCCCGCATCAAAAGCAAGACTGGCACTCATTCCGCGATATGTCACAGCATCCTGAATGACGTCACCTTTCCATTTCTTGCAGCATTCTATCAGTGCCTGACCTGCCGCTTCCTTTTCCGTATACATTTTACCGCCGACTTCCATTTGGAACCCATCTTCCGGTAAGACATGCGCCTGTAAACACGCAATATCCTGTACATGACCCTCGATTCTTTCTGTTTTATTTTGAATCTCCTGCGGAAAATATCGAAGCAACCGGTCTTCAAGGCGATACTTCTTGCTTTGATAGTCCGCCTGCATCAGTTTGAGCCGCGAAACTTCGACATCCAAATCCATCTTTTCACGGATTCTTGCATCGCCCGCGCAAAGCGCCTTGATTTCGGCATAGGATAGAACCGATTCATCCACATCATCGCAGACACGTACCGGCGATTTGCTGGTCATGACCTGCGAGATAAACTTCTGCTTGTTCTCGATTGTCTGCCAACTGTACGCGTCAAATGTACCATCTGTTACATATCTGTAAACGTACACATCGGCGTTCCGGTTTCCCTGACGCACAATGCGTCCTGCTCTCTGTTCAAGGTCGCCCGGACGCCACGGACAATCAAGGTCATGCGAAGCAATCAGGCGGTCCTGAACATTGGTTCCTGCCCCCATTTTTGCAGTACTGCCAAGTAAAATTCGCACCTGACCCGTGCGCACTTTCGCAAACAGCTCCTTCTTTTTTGCCTCCGTGTCTGCATTGTGTATGAACGCGATTTCGCTTTCCGGAACCCCCTGCGCCAACAGCTTTTCACGAATATCGTCATAAACGCTGAACTCCTTTTCCTGTCCGTTTTTCGGCGTTGACATATCGCTGAAGATGAGCTGCGTCAGTTTTTGCTCGCTGCCTTCACGATAAATTCTCATTACGTTGCCGACGCAGGCATTGACTTTGCTTCCGGGGTCATCCGGCAGCATGGGATTCATAAGCCGCTGATCTAGCCCCAGCTTCTTTCCGTCCGACGACACCTTGAGCATGTTGTCGATGTGCGGATCGACCGACCCGCTGTGGATTTTTGCGGCGCGTTTGGAAAGCTCCTGCACCATCCGCTTTTGAATTTCGGAGGGCTGAACGACAACCGTTTCATAGTGCGCATTGGGCGTAGGCAAATGAAGCTGATCTGCCGTCTTGATATCTGCCACCTCACGGAACATATTCATCAATTCCGGCAGATTGTAAAATTTTGCAAACCGCGTCCGCGCACGGTAACCCGTTCCCTCCGGCGCAAGCTCAATCGCGGTCACGGTCTCCCCAAAAACCGAAGCCCATGCGTCAAAATTCGTCAGGTTCTGTTTTCGCAGCGTTTCATATTGCAGATAGCGCTGCATAGTAAAAAGCTCGGTCATGCTGTTGGATACCGGCGTGCCTGTGGCAAATATAATGCCATGCCCGTCTGTCAGTTCGTCCATATATCGGCACTTGGCGAACATATCGCTGGATTTCTGAGCTTCACTTGTTGAAAGTCCTGCCACATTGCGCATTTTTGTATATAAAAACATATTTTTATAGGAATGCGCTTCGTCCACCACAAGCCGATCCACACCGAGCTGTTCGAAGGTGATTACATCGTCCTTCTTTTCCTCTGCTTTCAGCCTTTCAAGCCGTGCTTCCAACTGTTTTCTGGAGCGTTCCAGCTGTTTAATCGTAAAACGTTCCCCGTTGGCGTGTTTGATTTCCGCAATACCGTCTGTAATTTCGGCAATCTGATCACGGATGATTCGCTCCTGCCGTTCCCTGCTGATGGGGATACGCTCCGCCTGACTCTGCCCGATGATAACCGCATCATAATTGCCGGTTGCAATGCGCGAGCAGAAACGCTTTCTGCGTCCCTTCTCAAAGTCGCGTTTGGTCGCCACCAGAATGTTTGCGCCGGGATACAGCCGCAAAAACTCCGCTGACCACTGCTCAGTCAAATGATTCGGCACTACGATCATGCTTTTCGTACACAATCCCAATCTTTTCGACTCCATAATGCCTGCTATCATTTCAAACGTCTTCCCTGACCCGACTTCGTGTGCCAGCAATGTATTGCCGCCATACAACATACGCGCAATCGCGTTTTTTTGATGTTCCCTCAGCGTAATTTCAGGATTCATGCCCGCAAAAACAATATGCGATCCATCATACTCACGCGGTCTGGTTGCATTAAACAGCTCATTGTATTGCTTTACCAGTCTGTATCTCCGGTTCGGTTCCTTCCATATCCATTCTCGAAAAGCGTCTTTGATCGCCTGCTGCTTCTGTTGCGCCAAAGTCGTATCCTTGGAATTCAGCACGCGCTTCTCCTTGCCATCCGCATCCTGTACGGTATCGTATATACGCACGTCGCGCAGGTTCAGCGTATCCTCCAGAATTTTATAGGCATTCGCCCTTGACGTACCATAGGTTTCGAATACCGCAACATCGTTGCGACTGAGCAACGTCTTGCCCGATATGTTCCACTCGCCGGTAAACTGCGAGAAATTGACCTGAATATATCGTTTCATGTATTCCTGTGTAGAAAACAATTCATACATGAACGCATCGATGTCCTTCGGCGAAATCCATGTTGCGCCAAGGCGAACGTCGATCTCCGAAGCGTCAAGATCTTTGGGCTGCACGGCTTGCAGCGCATCGACGTTCGGCATAAAAACCATATTCTCTTTTGCCGCAGCCTGCGCTGTCCTGAGTTTTTCCTGCACATTGCCGGAAAGATATTCGTCTGCCGTCTGCCATGTTTGGGATTCAGGATCAAGGTAGATCACGCCGGTCAGTTCTTTTGTTATCGCATCTTCGTTTTTTCCGGTCAACTCCGCCATATACGGCAAATCCACCCGCGCCTTTTCTCCTATGGATACTGCCAGTGCTTCTGCCGCGGTATCCGTATGTGTAATGGCTTGCGGTCGCCGAATGGTACGCTTGGTGAACATATCCGCTTTTCGTTCGAGTTTTCGATCTTCATCCAGCACTTCAAGCGAACTGAGCAGATAATACGAAGAATCATCCGAAAATGCGAGTCGGTTCGCCCGATCGTTAATCAGCCCGAATTTAGCGCTGAACGCATCATACTGCCTGTTCAGCTCCCGCTGCTCGTTTTCAATCGTTTCATCATCAGCATCTTCCAGCTGAGCGTCCATTAAGCGATATACCGTATCCCGAAGTGCCACCATGCTCTTGACGCGCTCCTGTGCTGTGCGATTCAGCTTTGGGCGCATCATCACCGAATTTTCGCGAAAATACACCTCGCCATCTACAATCGTGTAGCTGTAATTCTTTACATCCGGATCGGCAGGTAATGTTTCAGTAATTTCCTCCCCTTCTGCCAGTTCCATGACCTCTGCCGCACGGTATTCGCCGCCAATCTTCTGAATCGCCTGCTCCAGCTGTACCTTTAAGTCTGCACCCGGAATGGGTCTGCATGTCGTTTCCTTCTCATCGCCGTACATGCTCTTATCCCATGCCATGCTGCCCAGCATCATATCGGGATGGCTGACAAAGTAGCTGTTGATGGGAATTCCGTCCTCTGTCTGCCCCAGATGCACCCAATCCGGCTCTATGTCGATTGGGCTTTCCCTTTTCTGCAAAAAAAGAATATCCGTCGTTACGCTCGTTCCGGCATTCGCCGCAAATGCCGTATTCGGCAGACGGATGGCTCCGAGCAATTCAGCTTTCTGCGCGATATATCTGCGCACGTCAGGAGATGCCTTGTCCATTGTGCCCTTGGATGTGATATAAGCAATAACACCGCCCGGACGAACCTGCTCCAGCGTTTTAGCGAAAAAATAATCATGAATCAAAAAATTATACTTGTCAAACTGCTTGTCGGAAACCTTGTAACCACCGAAGGGAACATTGCCTATTGCCAGGTCGAAGAAATCCCTGCGCTGCGTTTTTTCAAAGCCGCTGATTGTGATCCGCGCACCGGGATAAAGTTGCCGCGCAATGCGCCCTGTAATGCTGTCCAGTTCCACGCCATAAAGCCGGCTGCCGCTCATGTCATCCGGCAGCATGCCGAAAAAATTGCCTACGCCGCAGGACGGTTCCAGAACATTACCCGTGCGAAACCCCATTTTTTCAATCGCGTCATACATAGCGCGAATAACCGTTGGCGATGTGTAATGCGCGTTGAGCGTCGAGCTGCGTGCCGCGTCGTATTCCTTCTCTGTCAGCAATTCTTTGAGCTGCCGATATTCTTCTGACCATTGCGTGTTTTTCTCGTCGAAGGCTTGTGGAATACCGCCCCATCCGACGTATCGGGAGAGAATTTCCTGCTCATCGGGACGTGCCTGCCTGCTCTCCGCTTCAATCTGCTTGAGCGTCTGAATTGCCGCGATGTTATACCCAAATTTTGTTTTTGCGCTTCCCTCGCCCAAATGTTCATCTGTAATGCGAAAGTTCTGCGCTTTGAACTGTTCATTTTCTCTCTGCCGGGTTTCTTGCCCCGTCAGGTCTATGACGACACTGTGCAGCTTCGTCTCCTCCTGCGGCTGTTGCGGTTCCGGATTATTCGGCAATTCCTCTGTCAGTACGAAATTCTCAGGTTCCGCAGGCATCGCTTCTCTCTGTCTGTAAAACAGCTCGTCGTTTCGCGTGTTTTCAGCAAGCATCTGTTCAAAAATTTCCCGCCGTTCCGTCCTAATGACGGGATAACGCAGCGTAGGATCGCGCAGCTGGACATGGATATCCGTAATCTGTTCAATCAAAAAAGCCTTATCATCCAGATAGACCGTATCGCCCACCTGATAATGCGGCGTATCCGTCCTGCCGCTCAGCTCTTTGACAACCTCATAGCCGCCCTGTTCGGCAGGCTCGGCAAAGTAGATGCTGTGTCCGTTTTCCGTCAGCGTTTTTGCCGCAACACTCCAACGTCTGAAAGGAATGCCCGTAACCGGCATCATGCCCATGCCGGGAATATCCCGTTCAAGCAGTTTCGTGTTCAGCAGCGGCGCAGCCGTTTTCGCATCCTCTCCATAAAAGAGCAGGTAATCGTCCACCCTCACGCCAACCATGTATTGCGGACGCTCGGCTTTAAGATTCCGGTAGGCTTCCATATCCGGCACTAACCGAATCTCTTCCTCTGGTTTTTGCTCTTTCAGCCTTGTATATCGTCCATTCCGAATCAATGTGTCAATACGTTCAGCGACCTTATTCCAGCCAAGCGTCACATTCTGACAACCATTCTTGCGAAGCTGTATGCCCTTTGTATCGTGCCATTCTTCGCTGTGCCGTGCGTTCGAAACGCCGGGCATGCGCCCGCCTGTTCCATATTCGCGTTTGAGAAATTCAATTTTCTCGCCGACATCATGCAGCTGTGAGAAAAACAACTCAATTCGTTCAGCGCCGCTTTCATAGCCTGAACCGCCGGTTAAATTCCAATCGATTTCATCCTGCGTGATGAAGCCCCGGACTTCCGGCAGCTCCCTTTCTCCTTTGGGCAGTTCTCGCCGCTCGTGTGTCAAATCTCTAAGCCGTGGCAAAATTGCATCGGGCATGAAAAAACGCATCCGCATCAGGTCGGGCTGACGTTCAACCGCCTCTGCAAATGCTTCGACCTGCCGGATCAGCTCATGCAGATTATCCGGCTGCTCCATTTTTTCAAACAGTCGATTTACGCAATCCGGAAAGATCATCGGTTCCTGCTCCCGTATCAAGGGCAGATAGCCGTTTTCGCCTGCAAAACTCTCACGATACATCTCAATAAGCCGGCTTGCCACCTGCCGCCTGACAAAGCCTGCGGCTTCCACATTTTCCAGCTCTGTTCCAAATCGTCCGGCGTTAATCCGTTCACCGACGCGCTTCGCAGCGTCTTTCCACGAAACTATGCGGGCTGTGTTGGCATACCGTGCGCGGTCGCCGCCTGCAATGTATATCCCATTGTCCGCATACCACGCTGAAAAACGTCTCCCTTCCAGTTCAAAACCACTTCCGCCATGATACAGCGTCCGCATATGCGCAGCAATTTCATCTATCGGTTTGTCGATCATTGCATCGAAAGCAAGCTCCATTCGGATTTCTTCGTTGTTACCGCCGAGGCGCAGCACGACATCCGTTGCTTTTTCCATCAAAAAAGAAGCGGAAACCTCTCGTTCATCCGCTTCTTCAAGACTTTGTATTTGTTCCGCTTCTGTTGGAAAAAGGCTCATCTGCCGGTTTAGGCGTAAATCAGCTCGTTCATTACGATTTCTTCCGCCTGCGCCTTGCAGGTGTTCATCAGCCCGACCCAGCGCATCGGGTCGCTCGCTTTCAGCGCTTCCGTCGCTCCCGCCTGCTTCGCCAGCTTCGGCACGATCTCCTCCATCCGATTCACCGCCGCCTGATCGATTTCCGTCAGGTGCGCGGCCAATTTTCCGCTCAGGAGCAGGTTGTTGTAGGTGATCGTCCGATGCTCCTTCAGAAACCATTCCCGCATCCGTCCGTATTTGCTCAGCGCCATCGGCTGTTCGGCTGCTGTCAGATCGGGAATCCAATACTCTCCGTTCTTCGTATACGTCAGTTCGTTCGTCATGGTTTTGGCTCCTTTCATATTGACGGATGGTTCTTTCAATCTGTCTGAGTACCCCTTCGCTCAGTTCGCTGACCGCGCTTCCCAACGCACCGGATGCGGCAGACGTGTTCCATTCCAATACGCCCGCCAGTTCTTCCGGCTCAATCTGATATTCCCGTGCCAGATTGCATCGGCTCAGCAGCATGTATTTCACGCTCGCCGCCGCTGTGTTTCGAAACGCGATTTCGAGGTTAAGCTCATCATACCCTTCAAGGAAGCTCCCGTCAACGATACCGCGCAGCTCGTCCTGATGCCATTGCCAATAGTCCATGCTCTGCTGCATCGCGATTTCTTCAAGCTGACCTGCAAGCCCACGATTGGCAGAAACCTCATACTCCTTTTCCAACATCGCACCGATAGCCGCGCCGTTTTCCTCGTTTATCGTCCACACAAACGGAGAACGGGAATCTTTTCGCATCCCCGTATCGGCAGCATCAAAGACATAATGATAACGCGGCACGTCGCCCATCATATCCAGCAGCGCGATGCCTTTTGCTCCGCGCCGGACATACCGCCGCATAGTGTTCGTCCACAGCTCAAACGACGCGCAGGCGGTCGCGTCCGGGCGCTGGGCGTAGATCATCATCTGGTCGTAAAATCCATATTTGTACAGGGTGGAAGCCGTTTGCAGAAACGAGCGCCACGTTTCCCCGTCGGCGGCGATCTCGTGCGCGGTCTGCGCGGCAAGCTGTACATAATCGTCAATTTTGGGCATTTCATCGCTCCTGTATGTCTTTCCGTTTCGTCGCCGTCATCGTATCTCGTTCATGTTTGGCTTTGAGCCTGTCCGCAATCCGCAAACGCTCTGAATGGAAATACGGATTTCTCCATAAGCGCAGCGGAATATCCGTCGGTTTCATCAGGTTTCCGTGATTCTGTGGAAAGACCCGCACCGCGTCTACGCCGATTTCCTTCACGATCTTTTCGATCATCGCCAGCGCGACGCAGTTCGTATTCGCAAAACTGCTTCGCGTGAAATCATCGCACAGCACGTTTTTTCCGTGCCGCACATGCAGCACGTCCAGATCAAACCCGCCGACCCAGCCGACGCCCATCGTCAGATGCGGCTTATCGGTGATGTCGTCGTCTTCCTGCCGGCCTCGCAGTTCGCAAAAGCGCTGCTTCGCCTGATCGAACCGGTCAAAGCGTTCCAGCGGGCTGGGATTTTCCGAGCCTCGAATCCACGAATATAAATCCTCGATGACGTAATAATTCCACTTGCCCGGATCGCGGCGCTGCGTCACATAGTCCACGCACTCGCCGCGCCGAAAGCTCTCAAAAACCACCTGATCCGCGCCGAAACGTTCGCTGTCCGACAGCACGTCAAAACGGTTTTCTCCGGTTTGACGGATGCGGAAATGGGTTTCCTGAAAAGGATTGTCTGGCATCAAAACCACCTCAAAATACAACGCGCAGACGCGGTCTGCCGGATTCATCCAGCTCCATCACGACCGTACCGTCATACTTCTTGCCCGACTTGGCAATCATGCCCTTGACTGCGGCTTTGCCGTCGTTCAGCAAAGCGACGGCGGTTGCGGCATCCAGCCTTTTACCGCGAGCAGCAAAGAACTTGTTGTCCTTGAACAGACCGAAGCTGCATTCGCGGTTTTCACAGAAGTAGCCCTTTTCGGCTTCGCTGACAGGATATCCGCAGCAGGGACACTTGGCGACTTTGCGCCTGCCGGTCGGAAAGAGCGTCAATGCCTGCGGATCGGCTTGCGCGTGGTCAACCTGATCCCGAATCATGGTTTCGATGGACGAAAGAAAATCGTCGGAAGCGAGATTGCCGTGTTCGACCTGGCAGAGCTGATTTTCCCACTGAGCGGTCAGCAGCGGGGAACGGAGCGTTTCGGGCAGAACGGCAATCAGATTTCTGCCTTTGTCGGTCGGCAAAAGCTGTTTGATTTTTTCGCCCCTGCGCTCGATGAAACCGCCTTTGACCAGCTTTTCAATGATGCCCGCGCGGGTTGCAGGCGTGCCGATGCCTTTGCGCCCGGCTTCGTCGGGGAAGCTGTCTGTACCGGCGCTTTCCATTGCAGCCAGAAGCGTCGCTTCGGTGTAGCGCTTCGGCGGGGTCGTCAGTCCCCTTTTGACAACGGCGCGCACCCCGAAGAAACGCTGATGCTCATACAGCGCCGGATCAACGCCTGCCCGTTCATCAGGCTCGCGGGGATGCCCGATGCTGCCGTAAAATGTGCTTGCCGGGATGCGCCAGCCCAACGCGGTATCGGTTTTGCCGGCTGCCGTAAAGATGTGTCCCGCACAGGAAAGCGTCAGGGTGCGCTCCTCGGTAATGTGCGGCTCGCCGACCGCGCACAGCAAACGGACGGCGAGCATGCTGAAGATGTTCAGTTCCTCATTCGTTAAGGTATCCAAGCTCTCGGCGGTGACGGATTGCGTCGGGATGATGGCGTGATGGTCGGAAACCCCGGCATCGTCGATGACCTGCTCGGCATGAACCGGCAGGGAAAGCCCCTGCTCGAAGGGAAGCAGTGCGGCGACGGCCTGCACCAGATTGGGCAGCACGGAAGCCATATCGTGCGTCAAAAAGCGGCTGTCCGTGCGCGGATAGGTTGCCAGCTTCTTTTCGTAGAGCGACTGCGCGCAATCGAGCGTCTGCTGGGCGGTGTAGCCGAAAAGCTGATTGGCTTCGCGCTGGAGCGCGGTCAGGTCGTAGAGCTTCGGCGGACGATCCGACCGTGTTTTCTTTTCAACCCGGATAATCTCTGCGGTCTGCCCGTTACAGGCGTCGGCGAGCGCCTGCGCTTCCTGCTCGTCCTCAAAGCGTTCGCTCACCGCTTCGCAGGGGCAGAGCAGATGCACGGAATAAAACGGCTTGGGTGTAAAGTCGGCAACGGCTTTTTCGCGCTCGACGATCATCGCCAGCGTCGGGGTCATCACACGCCCGATGGAGAGCGTCGGGCCGTAGAGCAGCGTATACAGGCGCGTGAGGTTTATCCCCATCAGCCAATCCGCCTTGGCGCGGCAGAGCGCTGCTTCGTACAGCAGATCGTATTCCGCCGCGTCCTTCAGGTGCGCCATGCCCTCTCGGATCGCACTTTCTTCCAGCGAGGAAATCCAAAGACGCCTGACGGGCTTGCTGCAACGGCAGCAGTCATAAACCAGACGGAAAATCAGCTCACCTTCGCGTCCGGCATCCGTCGCGCAGACAATGGTTTCGATATCCGGGCGGTTCATCAGGCTGCAAAGCAAATCAAGCTGCTTTTTCGTCTTTTCATTGGGAACGTACTGCCACGGATCGGGCAGAATCGGCAGATCCGCGCGCCGCCAACGCGCCAGCCGAAGGTCATAGTTTTCAGGCTGCGCCAGCGAAACCAGATGACCGACGCACCAGGAAACCAGATAACCGTTTCCTTCGAGATAACCGTTTTTTCGTTTGTCTGCGCCGACGACGGCGGCAATCGCCAGCGCGACGCTCGGCTTCTCGGCGATAATAAGCGTAGAGTTCAACGAACTCCTCCTTTCACTTTTAGAAGTCAGAGAAAAAGCGGCCGGTTTCCCGGTCGCCTGCTGTTCATGACGCCATGCCGCTTCTGCGGCGAGGCTGTGTCCGTGCGGCACTTCCATCATCAGCCGCTCAAAAGGACTGTCCGTAAAATATCTCACTGGTCGCCCTCGTCATCTTCGTCTTCATCGTCCAAATCAGGGTGCGGCTTGGGCTTTGCCGCCTTTTTCTGCATGACGAAGTACACGACCACGCCGCCGCCCAGCGCCATCAGCAGCATCAGTGCCAAAACCGGCGCGGGAGAGGGGGTTTCTTCTTCCGGTGCTTCGGGCTTGGGCGTTGCGGTTGGTCTGGGCGTCGGGCTGGCGGTCGGTTCGGGCGTGGGTTTATCCGCTTCATCCAGTACAGCCAGCAGGTCGCGGTCGTCTACGGCGTTGAGAAAGTAGGTTTCGTAGCGTTCGCCGTCCTCGTCGATGGGCTTGTCGTAGTCGATGACCAGATAATAGACTTCGCCTTTTCGGGTTTCAATGGTGATAAACTGCTTGTGGGTCGCCTTGGAGTACAAAAGGTCGAGTGTTTTCATGTTGCCGGAGGGGGAATATGCCGTCCCCGTTCCGTCGGGGATCAGGTCGGGCAGCATGACATGGGTCGGAACAGGCGTTGCCGTCGCCTGCGGCACATCCGTAGGCACGGGCATTGCGGTCGGCTTGGCGGATGCCTTTGCACCGCCGGAGGACGGCTTCTTCGTCGGTTTCGGCGTGGCTTCTTCTTCCGGCTCATCCTGCCCGTAATACGGGTTTTTGACCTTGACGATCTCAGAACGGTTATCCGCGTTGTCTACGGCGTAAATACTGATGTATTCCAGTCCGTCGGCGTAGTCCCTGATGCACGCGTCGAGTGTTCCGCCCGAAAGCCGCGTCAGGCGATGGTTGTTGATGTACACGGCTTTAATGCCGCTGATGCTGTCCGTGGCTTCAATGCAGAGCATATCGCCGCTGATGCCTGCGCTGACACGCGGCACTTCGGTGTCGAAACAGATGATATTTGTGCTTTTGGCGTGGACGTTGCCCGCTAAATCGGTGACGGAAACATAGATGGAGCAGTTTTCACGGATTTCGACGTGATAGGTGTCCGTGGATTCGCCGCCGTCCACCAACGTCGTCCATTTGGAGCCTGCCGCCATCAGGATGCGCAGATGTGCCCATCCCGTGCCGTTATCGTCCGCGATGGAGATGGTCACGTCGGCTTTGTCCCGCTTCCAGCCGGACGGCGTTTTGATTGCAATCGTGTATGCACCGGCAGGCGGTTCGGCAGTCGGCGCTTGCGTGGGCTGCTGCGTTGGTTCGGCAGTCGGCGCTTGCGTGGGCGGCTGCGTCGGTTCGGCAGTCGGTGCTTGCGTGGGCTGCTCGGTTGGCTCGACGGTCGGCGCTTCGGTGGGCTGCTGCGTCGGTTCAGCCGTCGGCTGCTGAACGGGTTCCTCCGTTTCTTCCTGCGCCGCGGTTTCGGAAAACCCCTCGGCGCGCGCCTGCAACGGCGTGGGGATTGCGCAGACAATCGCCAGCAGCAGCACGGACAGCGCGCAGATCAGCAGCATCCACTTGAAAAAGCGGCGCGGATCAGGCAGTTTCAGATTCATTGTGGTCATCATCGTCGATGGACACCTCCTCGGTCGGTTCGCTGGGTTCGGCATGACGCGCGCGGAGCAGGGCTTCCAGCTCAAAGGGCGTCAGCTTTTCGCTCAGACAGATTTGCTCAAAAGCCAGCGCTTCCAGCTCGCGTTTGCGTGCCAGAAACGCTTCGGTCTGCGCAAGAATCTTGTCGCGCAAGGCGAGTTGTTTGGGCAGGCGCTCGTTCATAGCCTGCAATTCTGCGCGCCAGTTGGCTTTTGTGTTCGTTCGTCTGGTTCTCGGTTTTCTCATTGGGTAAACTCCTTTTTTGAGTGAATATCATCGGCTGTGCTGCGCGAAGCGAAGAAAGGGTGCAGGGAAATAATTTCCCTGCTGGGGTTTGGGGCGAAGCCCCATCGTTTCCCCTCAATACGCCCTCGCGTAGCCGTAGAAGTGTTCCTGCCAGTAGCTTCGGGAAAGGTCGGCGTAGGAAATCGGCGCCCCGCAATGAATCATTATGCCGTCGCCTACATAAATGCCGCAGTGGGTGATGCCGTCGTTGCCCTCAACGCCTTCGCCCAGCGTTCCTTCAAAAAAGATGATGTCGCCGGGGCGGGCTTCATCCTCCCGAACCGGGGTCAGCGCGCCGTATAGACTGGTCGCACCCAGCCGCCCCACATCTTTCACGCCGGAATTGACCAGCACCCAGGATACAAAGCCCGAACAGTCAAAGGATGTGCTGGGGTCAGAGCCGCCCCAGACGTAGGGATAGCCCAGATACTTCTCGGCTTCTTCCAGCATCGCCGCGAACTTGGAATCGGCTTCTTTGTATTCTTTCGGCACATCATACAGCAGCGGGTCTTTCAGCTCACCGGCATACGGATTGTTTCGGAAAAGGTCGGGCATGTTGCCGTGGGTGCTGATGTATACCGCATACATGCCGACCTGCTCGCGGCTCATGACGTTAAAGAGCAGGTGCGAGAGATTCTTGTTGACGAGCTTCACCATACAGGTCTTGTAGATGTACGGCACATCCACCTCGTAGTCATACGGTATCCATTCCAGCACGCCGGTCGCAGGGTCAGGCTCCTGCTTCCAACCTGTTTTCCATTCCTTCCGATAGCGCGTTTCGCTGGCAATGGACGAGGTGAGAATGTACTGCTGGGCAAAGAGCCTGTCCATGATCGGCACAGCGTCGTCTACCTTCCATTCGTCCCCGATGGCAGCGCTGATGATGGAAATCAGCACATACGGGTCATGCCAGATGTCCATCTGCTCAATCTGGTATTCGTCGCAGCCCGGATGCAGTGCGCCGTAATCGTCCAGCTCATGCTGCAAATCGCTTTCCAGCTGGGCGTAATAACGCTCGGCGGCGAGAATATCATCTTCCTCGGCGGGATAGGTGGTCATAGCGATGACCTGCATGGTCGATTTCAGAATCGGCACGCACCCGTTTAGCGCGTTGAGGGCATAGCAGAGCAGCGCGGCAAAGAGGATAAATGCAAAGACATTTCGCCTTTTTCGGGCAGTCTGCACCTGCTTTTGAACGCTGGAAGCGCCGGTTTCGACGGCTTTTTCCGCCGCACGCGAAACAGGCACATTCGGCGGAAGCGGCCGCCCGTTCGCCGCCTGCATGTACTGGCGGCGGATGGCTTTCTTCTGCTGGGCTTTGGATTGGGGATTGCTGACGCTTTTCTGCGCCTGCGCGTCGGGAACATGGCTGCGCGAGAACTGCTCTTTTTTGCCGGTAAGCGCGGGTTCACGGTTGACCGGCGGCGAATCAGGAGCGACATGCGGAGAAACCGCGCGCTGTTCCCCCAAAACAGGAGAAGCCCCCGGCAAATCGGAGGCTTCTGTCTGTTTGACGGCGCGGCGCGCATCGGCTTGCGTGGCATACAGCCTGTGAACTGCGGCTTTGGCGTGATGAGCGACGTCCAGCCCGGTTTCAGCGGCCTGGGTGCTGACGTTCTGCGTGTTGGCTTCATCCGTTTCCTGATGAAAAGCGTCGTTGGCGGATTCTGTCAGCTTTTTTGCGTGTTCCAACATGCTGTGCCGCCGCTGCTTTTTGCAGGGGATGGGCGCGATGGCTTTCGGCTCGGCTTTCAGCGGCGAAGGGCGTTTCTCTTCCTCAAAACGCAGGCGTTCAGCTTTCACGCAGATATCCCTTTCTGCGCATCAGGCGTGCATAATCCCGCTCAGACTGCCGATCTGCGTCTGCCGCAACCTTGCAGCAGGCAAAGAGCAACAGCAGGATGATGATGCACACGGCAAGAACGCCGGCGATGGTGAGTATGGTCATCATTATGTTTCATCTCCATTTGAATCAGGCGGGCGTATCCGCCCACCTTTTATGTAAAGCTTTGCATAACCGCCTTAATGAAAAGTTCTGAATAATGGAAAGAAATGCGAAGAACGGCTGAGTTTCAGCCGTTCTTGCCCAAATGTCTTTCGATAAAAATTTTTGTTTCGTCGTCATAGCGATTGCAGCCAGGATACCCCAGATTACGCAATGCATCTGAAATGCCCCGAAGCTCTTTGTTGAAATTGTTTGTAATCATAGACACACGCTCCTTTCAAGGTGGTGTGTCTATTGTCGTTGAAAGGAGACATCCATGCAATTAT
>ENA-ORRO01000534-ORRO01000534.1-human-gut-metagenome-genome-assembly--contig:-NODE-534-length-31878-cov-29.134651_pt1 | contig 31878 bp, 29 predicted proteins | sample MGYA00242176_ERZ509136 | MGnify/ENA primary metagenome ERZ509136 (study PRJEB26280, sample SAMEA2338644) | human gut metagenome | biome: human gut; feature: human-associated habitat; material: faeces...
TTGATATACTCTCAAGAAAAGCGTTCTTTGTGACGCTCAAAAATGTCGGTTTAACGCCGACGATAATGAAATCATAGTGGATGCTTATAAGATTCTCCTGACCCTCTATCGGGCTGGTCTGGAACCTGACATCCTTGAGTTCAACATTTTTGCCGTCCCTTTTGACGACGAAGTCCATGACGCCGTCATCGTCGCGCATCATGAGAAATGTTATATCATACTGGGAATAGACGCGTTTGCCGTTTATTTTGACTATCTTATCCCCTGCCTCGAGTCCGCTCGCGGCGCTCGTCGCGTTGTCATAGAAGGAGCGTATCTGAGTGGTGCCGATAAGATCGGACTGGCAGAGCATAATGGCGACGATAATGACGCCCATGATAAGATTGACGGTAGCTCCGGCGGCAACGATTATCATGCGCTGCCACAGGGGCTTGTTGTTGAATGCGTGCTGATCCTCGCTGTCCTCGTCCTCACCCTCCATGCTGACATATCCGCCGATGGGCAGAATGCGCACGGCATAATCAGTCTCGCCCTTCTTCTTTTTGAAGATGGCGGGACCCATGCCGATAGAGAACTCGTTGACCTTGACCTTGAAAAGCTTTGCAAAAAGGAAATGGCCGAGTTCATGGAACATTATGACGATGCCGAAGAAAAGTATAGCCACAAGAAACGGCCAGACCTTGCTCCAAACTGTCGAAAACGACAGCGCGGTGTTTAAAAACATATAAAATATCCTTTCGACCCGTGAAAATATCAGCAGCCGAACATCTCATGCACTTTTTCTCTTGCGCGGGAATCGGCGAGGAGAATGTTTTCAAGGCTGTCGCACGGTAAAAATTCGGTTGAATCGAGCACTCCCGCCACTGCATCGGCGATATCAAGGAACTTTATCTTTCCGTCCCTGAACAGCTTATTCGCCGCTTCATTAGCGCCGTTTGCCGACGCGGGATAGATGCCGCCCTTTGTTATCGCCTGCCTGCAAAGGTTGATGCAGGAGAATGTATCATAGTCGGGCTGCTCGAAAGTGAGCGTTTTCCAATCCTCAAGGTGGAGCTGCTTTGCAGGGCTCTCGTAACGCTCGGGGTAAGTCAGCGCATACTGTATCGGAACGCGCATATCCGGCACGCCGAGCTGAGCTATAACTGAGTTGTCGACATATTCGACGAGCGAATGAACCACGCTCTGGCGGTGAACAAGAATGTCTATTTTATCGGCGGGCATATCAAAGAGCCACGCCGCTTCGATAAGCTCCAGTCCCTTGTTCATCATTGTAGCAGAATCGATGGTAATTTTTGCGCCCATGCTCCAGTTCGGATGCTTGAGCGCCTGCTCAACGGTTACGTCTTTCAGGTCATCACGTGTTCTGCCGAAGAACGGACCGCCGGAAGCGGTCAGAATAAGGCGCTTGACGCTCTGCTTTCCGGGGCTTCCCTGAAGCGACTGGAATATTGCGGAATGTTCGCTGTCGACCGGGAAAATCGCCACGCCCTTTTCTTTGGCGCGGGTCGTTACAAGCTCGCCGCCGGCAACAAGAGTCTCCTTGTTGGCGAGGGCAATATCATTGCCCGCCTCGATAGCGGCAAGGGTCGGCTTGAGACCGGCTATGCCGACAATACTATTGAGCACCTTATCGGCATCAAGCTGAGCTGCGGCGCAGATGCCCTCTTCGCCGCCGAGCACTTTTGTATCGGTATCGGCGACTTTTATTCTGAGCTCCGCCGCTCTGTTCTCATCGGCAACAGCCGCTATCTCGGGCTTAAACTCCCGGATCTGCTTTTCGAGCAGGTCGATATTTGAATTCGAGGTCAGCGCTTTGACCGTAAAATTCCGAAGTCTTGCGACATCGAGTGCCTGGGTGCCTATAGAACCGGTAGAGCCGAGAATGACCATGCTTTTCATAGGATCACGCTCCCACGCTGAGAATCAGCGAAATAATGGCGTAGAGCATCGGCATAACGAAGCTGTAGCTGTCGAATCTGTCCATGATGCCGCCATGACCGGGGAAGATGGTTCCGAAATCCTTTTCGCCGAAGTTCCTCTTGATAACGGACGCCGAAAGGTCGCCGCCGATGCTGATAGCGGAGAGGAACATCGATGTTGCGGGAATCATCCACCACTTTATTGTGTCGTTCTTGAAGAAGAAATAATCAAAAATGAAGAAGAAAGCGAGGTTGAAAAGCATAGTTATAACTATTCCGCCGATTGCGCCCTCAACACTCTTTTTCGGGCTGATATTCGGAGCGAGCTTATGCTTGCCGAACTTTCTGCCGACAAAATACGCAAATGTGTCGTTGAGCCATGCGGACAGCAGCGCCGTAAAGATAATAAAGAACACATGCGACTGCTGGAACAGATCCGGACGGCTCAGGCAGAGATTTCTGAGCAGGGTTATGGTCGACATGACATACGGCACGATAACACCGCAGAACATCGACATAACGACATCTTCAAACTTTGTTTTCTTATAGTTGCCGAGCATGATGAACATCATGATTATGACATAGACAATTGCAATGACATATGTCGGGAACGGCAGCTTCGAAAAGAGCTTATATTCATAGGCAAATGGCATAAATGCGGCGAGAACTATGTTGATTATCATGAGAAGCTTGTTCTCGATCTTTGCAACATGCTGTATCTCGTAGGAAGCGAGCAGCGATACGGCTGCTATAACTATGCCAAGAACGGGGGTGAACATAAAGGCAAGGACTGTAAGTCCGAAAAGAGCGCCTAAAACTCCGGTAATAACGCGCTGTTTCATCTTTCTCTCATCTCACTATAAAAATTATTTTCAGACCCCTCCGAAGCGTCTGCTGCGGTGTGCGTATTCCTCAAGAGCGGCATCAAAATCCTGCTCGGTATAATCGGGCCAGAGGATATCGGAATAGATAAACTCCGAATATGCCGCCTGCCAGATGAGGAAGTTGGAAAGTCTGAATTCTCCGCTTGGGCGGATTATAAGATCGGGATCGGGCTGACCCGCCGTATAGAGATTGTCGGATATATCCTGCTCGGTCAGGCTCTCGGGTGTGCGCTCCCCTCTTGCGCACTGCTCGGCAAGACGCTTGCAGGCGGACAGTATCTCATTTCTGCCGCCGTAGTTTATCGCGATGTTTACAGTCGTTCTGACCTTGTCTGCGGAACCGCGCTCAAGCTCGTCAACAAGCTCGAGAATGTCGTCCGCAAGACCTTCGCGCTCTCCTATATATCTTATTCTGAGACCTTTCTGTGCATTCTCCTGCTCGCGCTCCTCAGCCTCGCGCAGGTACTCACGGAAAAGATCCATTATGCCGCTGACTTCCTCGGGCGGTCTTCGCCAGTTTTCCGTGGAAAAGGCGTAGAACGTCACATAGCGTATACCTCTGTCTGCGGCGTATTCGCATATTCTTTTGAACACCTTCGCGCCCTGTTTGTGACCCTCGCCGCGCGGGAGTCCGCGCTGCTTCGCCCAGCGGCCGTTGCCGTCCATGATTATGGCGACATGCTTCGGAAGATGTTCGTTTTCAGGTGACTTTGTCATAGCAAAAATCCCTTTCTGTATTTAGGCAAAAAGGCATGACCGCCCGAAGCGCCCAGCCTTTTTGCTTCAAGATCCGAAACAAATCAGATCGCCATTATTTCCTTTTCTTTCTCTGCAGCTACCGAGTCCGCTTCTTTGACGAACTTATCGGTTATATCCTGCATTTCTTTCTCGCCGTACTTGAGATCGTCCTCGGTTATCTCGCCGTTCTTCTGCATCTTCTTGAGCTTATCCATGCAGTCTCTGCGGATAGAGCGGATGGCGACCTTGCAGTCTTCGGCAAGCTTCTTGACATCCTTGACTATCTCGCGGCGCTTATCCTCAGTCAGAGGCGGGAAGGTCAGTCTGATAACCTTGCCGTCATTCTGCGGGTTGATGCCGAGATCGGAGGTCTGGATAGCCTTCTCGATGGGGTGAAGGGTCGAAGCGTCCCAGGGCTGGATGCAGAGGATTCTCGCCTCGACCACAGAGATAGCCGCAAGCTGATTTATCGGAGTGGCGGTGCCGTAATAATCAACGGTTATCCTATCGAGAACCGCCGCGGTAGCTCTGTTTGCTCTTATTGCAGCATACTCGCCCTTGAGGGAGCTGATGCTCTTACCCATTTTATCGCGTGCTGTTTGAAATACTGTTTCCATAATTTCAATCCTTTCTTGAAGAGAAGATCATATTTTCATCGGTCTTTCGCCGATCATTTTACAACTGTTCCGACATTTTCGCCTTTTATCGCCTTAACGATATTCTGAGGATCGTCGAGGTTGAAAACGAGAATCGGGATAGAATTGTCTCTGCAGAGAGATGCCGCGGTGCCGTCCATGACCTTGAGGTCGTGGCTGAGAATCTCGTCGAACGAGAGGGTATCGTACTTCTTCGCATCCTCGAACTTGTGGGGATCCTTATCATAGACGCCGTCGACATTCGTTGCCTTGAACATGATATCGGCATCTATCTCGAGCGCACGAAGAGCGGCGGCAGTATCGGTGGTGAAGAACGGATTGCCGGTGCCGCAGCCGAAGATAACGACCCTGCCCTTTTCAAGATGGCGAACCGCCTTGTTGCGGATATAGGGCTCGGCTATCTGCTGCATGGCGATAGCGGTCTGGACTCTGACGGGCACCTTGAGATGCTCAAGGGCATCGGCGAGAGCGAGGGAGTTCATGACTGTGGCGAGCATACCCATATGGTCAGCTCTGGTTCTGTCCATATCACCGCTCGAACGTCCGCGCCAGAAGTTGCCGCCGCCGACGACAAGACCGACCTGAACGCCCATATCGACACAGTCCTTGACTGCGGAGCAGATATTGAGAACGGTATCGTAGTCAATACCCATACCCTTTCCGCCGGCGAGCACCTCGCCGCTTATTTTCAGAAGTATACGTTTATACGTAAGTTCCATGTTGCTGCCTCCATTCAAAAAAACATAATTTTCCGCTACTATTTTACTTTATTTTACGCAAGCTGTAAAGACAAAAAGACAAATTCACAGCAATTTAACAAAAAAAGAGCACGGGAGACAAGATTCGCTTTTGTCTCCCGTGTTTAAGTTCGCGTTACTGCCTGCCGAGCGCCGCCTGAGCCTCGGATGTAAGCTTCGAAGTCTGGCGCTGAGCCATGACAAGATTGTAATAAATGCCGCGCTTTTTAAGAAGCTCCGTATGCGTGCCGACCTCGGCGATTCTGCCGTTTTCGAGCACAACGAGCCTGTCCGCATGGCGCAGGGTCGAAAGCCTGTGGGCAATGGCTATTGTTGTTCTGTTCTGAACCAATCTGCCGAGCGCCTCCTGAATATGGCTCTCTGTCTCGGGGTCGAGAGCGCTTGTCGCCTCATCGAGAATGAGTATCTTCGGGTCGCGCAGTATCGCTCTCGCTATCGCCACGCGCTGACGCTCGCCGCCCGAAAGATTATAGCCGTTTTCGCCGACGACGGTATTATACCCGTCTTTGAGCTCCATTATAAATCCGTGGGCGTTTGCCGCCTTTGCGGCAGAGAACACCTCTTCCGGGGATGCGTCCGGCTTTGCATAAGCGATATTGTCATAGACGGTGCCGGAGAAAAGGTACGTCTCCTGGAACACGACGCCCATATTCTCTCGCAGATAATACTGGTCATAATCGCGGATATCCCTGCCGTCTATTCTGAGCGTTCCGCTGTCGACATCATAGAGGCGCATGACAAGGTTTATCATAGTGGACTTGCCCGCTCCCGAATGGCCGACAAGACCTATCATCTCGCCCGATTTTATCTTCAGATTTATATCCTTGAGCACCGGCTCGTAGCTCTTATAGCCGAAGCCGACGGAATCGAACTCAACTTCACCCTTTATCGGATATTTGCCGGCGTTTCTTGAATCGCCGACCTGCGGCTTTTCATCGAGAACTTCATAAATTTTTATAAGGCTCGTTGTGACCTCCGCTATCCAACGCGGCATATTGGCAAGCCAGTCGAGCGGCTTATAGATATACGAGAGCAGAAGCACAAAGCTCCACAGCTCTCCTGCGGTCATCGTGCCGTTTATAACCATTCTGCCGCCGAAATAGAGCACAAGGAAGTTGCCGGAGTTCATAAAGAAGCCTATTACAGGAAAGATAATCGCCCACATTCGCTCGTTACTCACGGAGATATCGGCAAGAGCCTTGCTCGCGGAAGAAAACTTTGCAACCTCGCGCTTTTCGCTGCCAAAGGTTTTGACAACACGGATGCCCTTGATTATATCGTGAAGTATCGAGTTCGCGCGGCTGTCATACCGCCACTGCTTATCATAGCGCAGATGGATATAGCGCTTGAAACTGTTGAGCGCGATAATGCACAACGGCGCAGGCAGGACTGCGAGAAGAGTCAGCAGCGGGCTCATGCGCAGCATGAATATGCCGACGACGATAAAAAGTATAATCTGTTCGAGCGCATAACGACCTTTATCGACAAAGAAGTTCTGCACCGTGTTTGTATCGCGCGTGACGCGTTTTATAAGATCTCCCGCAGTTTTGCGCGACATGGACGAAACGGACATACGCTGGACTTTATCATAGACAACGGAGCGCAGGTATTTTGAGAATCCGAGTCCGACGCTGTTCGCGGTACGTCCGGAGAATATCTGGAAGATGTTCTCAAGCAGATAAGTCAGCGCCATGGCGACGCCGATAATAATAACATTCTGCTTTGCGGAGAGTCCGCCGGACGAAAACGCCGACGAGAAGCTGTCAACAAGCTTGCCCTGGAGCACGGGCTGCGCCGCAGACATAAGATTTGCAAAAGTGACGAGCACGCTCGACACGATAAGAGTCGGCATAAACTGCCGAAGCATTTTAAATGTTCTGCGCCATATGTAGCTCTTATCAACGCAGAACATACAGACATCGGTGCCCTTTGGATAGCGCCTGCCGCAGACCGGGCATCGGTCGGCATTATCGGCGCTGAGCTGCGGTTCTTCGCCTGTTTTTATATAGTGGTTGACTGCCTTGCAGAATTCACCTATATCCTCCGCGGCACTCATGGAGAAGCGGCAGACAGTGATGTTCCCGGCGCCGTCGTAATCCGAGCCGAGCTCATCCGCAAACGGCGATATCTCGATGCTTCCGCATCCGACATCGGTATACTGCACAAGCTCGCCGACATTTTCAAGCGAATGTGAAAACACCTCTTTGCCGTCTTCGAGCGCATAGACTGCGCCGTTCTCATACCGCAGGACACCACGGCACGACTTTGAATTCAAGTCAAGGTCATATTTTACCTCGGTCATATTTTAAACCATACGGCGCACAGCCGCTCCTTTCTTTAAAATTCATGCAAAAAATCAATACAGAAACGGCTCGATTTTCCTGCGCGTCCTCGGTTTTAGGGCGTTGATATTCGGAATTATAAAACGGTTGCCGTCGGCATCGGTGAGCATGACCGCGCCGGAATCGAGCATCTTGATGTTGCGGCTGATATCCTTGACGCCAAATGTCTTTTTGAATCCGTCTATCGACACATCAAAATAGAACGAGCCCATCTTCTCATCTATCGAATATATCTCGGATATCTGCGGGCAATAATAGCGCGCGGCGAGATCCTTTTCGATTATCTTTCTGCTCTCCGGCGGAAAATCGGCGGCGTTTCTTATTATGCCTATCTCATTCTTGTTCATATCGCTGACGCTGATATATTCAAACGGTCTGTGCAGAGGCAGAGTACGCAAAAGGCGCACGCGGCGATAATCTTTATCCTCGGTTTTGAGGGCGGTAAAGCCGTTCGGATTTATATAGAATCTGCACTTTTCGGGGTCGAGGAAGTTTATTGACATAGTATTTAGTTCTCCCATTTTAACCCTCCTCAATCGATTATGCCGACAGCCTTGAGGGCTTCGGCCTGTATTTTATAGAGCTTATAGAACTCGCCGCGCTTTTTGAGAAGCTCGGCATAGCTGCCGTATTCGACCACTTCGCCCTCGTTTATTACCGCGAGCATATCGGCATCGCGGAGAGTCGAGAGACGGTGGGCTATGGCGACAGTTGTTCTGCCCTGCATAAGCTTTGTGAGAGAATACTGGATATTGCGCTCCGTTTCGGTATCCATTGCCGCAGTAGCCTCATCGAGAATAAGGATACGCGGATTCTGGATTATCGTTCTGGCTATCGATATTCTCTGGCGTTCGCCGCCGGAGAGGTCGTGACCGCCCGCTCCGACGCGCGTCTCATAGGCATCGGGCAGTTTCATAATGAAATCATGCGCGCTCGCCGCCTTTGCCGCGGCGATTATCTCGTCCATTGTGGCATCCGGCTTTGCGTAGCGGATATTATCGGCTATTGTGCCGATAAAGAGATAGATATCCTGCGAGACCAGACCGACATTCTTTCTGATAGTATCGAGCGGCAGGTCGCGCACATCGACTCCGTCGATTTTGACGCACCCGGCTTTCGGGTCATAGAGACGCGCTATAAGATTCGCTATTGTCGTTTTGCCCGCTCCGGTTTTGCCGACTATTCCGAGCATCTGACCCGCATTCACTTTGAGGTCGAGATTCTTTATAACAGGCTGTGCGGGCTCATACTCGAACTCGAGTTTTGATATTTCTATATCTCCGCGCACCTCGCCTATTTCTATCGGGTGCTCTTTTTCGACTATCTCGGGCTTTGCGTCAACTATTTCAAACACGCGCTGAGCCGAGTCGACACAGCGCGCCCACCAGTTGGACACCCACGAGAGGAAATCCAATGGTCCGACGAGCATTGTAAGATAGACGGTGAAATTGAGAAGCGTACCGACGGTCATCTCGCCGTTTGCAACCATGAGTCCGCCGAAAGTCAGCATAACCACGGCGAGCATGGAGAGCAATATGGTGAGTACCGGGAAAAGAGTCGCTTCGGAATTGTTGAGCTTCAAATCAGCTTCATAGAGATCGCTGCTAACCGTGTCGAAGCGGTCGAGTTCTTCATCTTCTTTTGAGAAAGCCTTTATTATACGCTGACCGTTGATATTGTCGCTGACCATGGAAGTGAGTCTCGCGTTGCGCGCCCAGCTTCTGTGGTGCAAAGTTCTGAAAAATTTGCCGCCGAAAACGAGCAGCACAAGAAATATCGGAGCTGCGGCGCAGCAGAGAAGCGCCAGTTTCCATGACATGACGAACATTATTATCAGAACGCCTATAACGGTTATAACATTCGTTATTACATACGGCAGACCGTCGACAAAGAACCAATAGATATTATTGGAATCCCTTGTCACGCGCTCCATGAGTGAGCCCGTCTGTTTGGATGAATAAAAGCCGACGGACAGTCGCTGCATGGCGGCGAAAATCTTGACTTTTATATCATATATGACTCGCGGCATTATACTGCCCATAAGGAACTGGAACGACACGGTCATAAGCAGTCCAAGAAGCTTCATGCCGACAACTGCGCCGATAAGATATCCGAGCGTGACGAGCAGCTGCTGCGCGGGTGTTGAGCCGACTTTGCTCAGCACATCATCAAAGAGCGTCTTTGTGCTTATCTGCGGCATCGCCATGTTCATGGCGGTGCTTATAAGTATGGCTGTGACGATAAGCGCCATCTGAAGCTTATAGCCGCCGAAAAAAGAAAACAGACGTTTGACGGTCGAGCCGTTTTTATCGCATTTTGGACATGAACTGCACCCGGGAGGATACGGTCTTTTGCACTTCGGGCAGACTCCGCCGTTCGGCTCTTCACTGCTCTGCGGCATCGGCTCGCCGGTCTTGAGGCTGTTGAACGCCTTGCAGAATTCGTCATAGCCGCCGAGGAAATTGAGGCTGAATTTTATCAGACCGATATCGTTGCCGTCCTTTTCGGCTATAAGGCGTCCTGTTGAGACATACTGCTCGCATTGGAGCGAATCGAAATCCGAGAGCGGATAAGAGCGTATCTCTCTGAGTTCATACTCGGACTTGATTTTCTTGTTTCCGCGCTTTTTGGTGACTTTCTCATCGCCGAGGATAAAATATATCCCCTTGTCATCAAGGGCTGTCCACGCAGTGAGATAACAGCCGTCGAAATCCATATCGCTTTCAACAACTTTTATAAAGCCGTCGGTTTCAAGACCGTTTTTTCTGACCGCCGCATCGATATCGTCGGGCAGTCGGTCGGGAGCCTTTCGTTTCGGCGGTTCGGGTCTGCCGAGCATACGGCGCAATTTTCTTTTTATTTTTTTCTTGAAGTTGTTCATAATCACTCCGAAAAAATAATCAAAAAGCGGACAGCCGGCGACCGTCCGCAAATCACCTGTTATGAAAGAATAAACGGGGCGCAGCATATATGATAATTTATTTTACGCTCTGTCATAAGATGCGCTCCCCTTTCTTTGATATAGCTTTTAAATGATAGCATGATAAAAAGCAGATGTCAACCGAAATGTCAGTCGATATAATCGAGTATCATCGGCTGCTCCGCAGGCTTCTTATCGCTGATTGAAACAGCGGAAAGATAGCGCGACTCGGCACCGTCGAGGCGGCTCTCGTCGTCCGCAAAAAGCGTTGCGAGCAGTTCGCCGCGCTTCAAAAAATCGCCCGTCTTTGCGGCTATTATAATACCTGCCGCGTGGTTTATATCATCATCTTTTTTCTCTCTGCCCGCTCCGAGCAGAACGGCGGTCAAGCCTATCTTCTCGGAATCCATGTGGGTTATATATCCGTCCGCAGGTGCATACACCTCGCGGCTGAAAGAAGCTTTTCTGAATTTTGAAGTATCTTCGATATACGAGACATCGCCGCCCTGCAATTTAACCATCATTTCAAAACGCATGAGCGCTTCACCGCTTTCGACGGCTTCATCAACGAGCCTACCGCACTCATCTTTGTCGCCTATTCCAGCGAGCATCAGCATCCTGCACGAAAGCTCGCGGCAGACAGTACAGAGATCGCCAGATGTTTTGCCCTTGAGTATCTCAACGGACTCAATGACCTCAAGCGAGTTGCCGACCGCACTTCCGAGCGGTGAATCCATATTTGTTATCAGAGCGGCAGTCCTGACGCCCGCTCCCCTGCCGATATCGACCATCGTGCGTGCAAGCAGGCGGGAATCGTCGAGCGTTTTCATAAAAGACCCGCTCCCGGTTTTGACATCGAGGAGGATACAGTCCGAGCCGTCGGCGAGCTTCTTGCTCATGATGCTCGAGGCTATGAGCGGTATGCTGTCAACGGTTGCGGTGACATCGCGCAGGGCATAAAGCTTTTTGTCGGCGGGGCACATATTCCCGCTCTGTCCCGTGACGCTCAGTCCGCAGGTTTCAACGGTCTCGCGCATCTCCTGCGGAGATATCGAAGTACGGAAGCCGGGTATAGATTCAAGCTTATCGACCGTTCCGCCCGTGTGACCGAGTCCTCTGCCGGACATTTTCGCAACTTTCACGCCGCACGCCGCGACTATCGGAGCGACTATAAGCGTGGTTTTATCGCCCACACCGCCTGTCGAATGTTTATCGACCTTGACGCCGCTTATCCCGCTGAGATCGGCTTTGTCTCCGGAATCACGCATTGCGAGAGTCAGCGCGACCGTCTCGGCATTTGTCATCCCGCGAAAAAACACCGCCATGGCGAACGCCGAAAGCTGATAATCCGGCACTTCGCCCGAGACGCAGCCGTTGATTATATAAGATATCTCTTCGGCGGTCAGTTCGCCGCCGTCACGCTTTTTGCGGATAAGTTCGGGCATATACATAAAAACACCTCAGTTCGTGAAGATAAGTACATGGTTGAGTGAGAATATAGACGACAATTCCTGATCATCGCCGAGGACTATGTTCTTGGCATCGTCGGCAGTGACGAGCGACGATATCATTGTCGGATCAGCTTTGACGCGCTCGATTATGGCGTCGTAATCCGACTGAGTGAACAGAGAGAACAGCGAACGCTGAAGATCGAGCCGCACACCGTCGTCGGCTATGCCGTAAGTTACCAAGCGTCCGCCTTTGAAGCTGCCGCCTTTTACTTCGGCGAGAGCCCTGTAGACACTCGTTGAAACCGACTTTTCCGCGCTGGTCAGGACGGAATCGGAGGCATAGGACTTATCCGTATCGGCACCGATAACCCAGCTTCCGACATTGCGTTCCGCAACGCTCGCGACGGTTGCAAATGTCTTTGTCCCGCAGGCGAATATGACCTGCGTACCTGTTGAGAACCACGACTTTGCACGTGCTTCGACATCATCCTCATTCTCGTCGGTCCTGAGGAAATTCACTTTTATCTCGACCGACATAACTTCGAGCATCAAATCTTCGGCGGCGCGCTCGGCACCCTGAATGAAGCCGAAGCAGTAATTGACATAATCATCAGATGGGCTGCTGCCTTGAAATCCGAGGCGCTGAAAACCGTTCGACACCGAGGCATATCCGGCAAGATATCCCGCATCAAGGGTGGAATAGCCGACAGCGAGCACATTTGAGGGCAGATTTTTCTCCTTGCAGTCGATGATGATAAACTTTACATCGTCCCAGCGCTCAGCCGCCTTTATAACGGCATCGCAGAATTCGTCGCCGTGGCAGACTATTGCTCTCGCGCCGTGGTTTATTGCTTTCTTAATCGCTTTGGAGAAATATTTTGTGCCGCGCTGAGACGGTCTGTAATATTTGCAGTTAACGCCGTAATCGGCGGCGTAGCTCCTGACGCCGTCCCACACGGCGGAATTATATGATCTGTCATAGATATCGCCGACATCGGTGATGAACACCGCGTCATACTTTTCGCGCTTTGAGCAGGCGCAGAGGCTCAAAAGCATCGCCGCCGCACAAAGGACAGATATTATACACCGAAAGTTTTTCAAGGCTGTTTCTCCTGTTTCAGATTTGCCGGACCGAACGAGCCCGGCAGAAGCTCTTTGAGCCTGAACGAATGAAGTCCATGCTCTGTGTTGCAGATTATTTCAAAATTTTCACAGTCGCAGAACTCCGCCATTACCTGGCGGCAGACTCCGCAAGGCGTACACGCATCGACTCCGTCTTTTCCGCCCGCAACGGCTATTGCGCGAAAATCGCGCCTGCCGTCCGACACGGCTTTGAAAAAGGCGGTGCGCTCGGCGCAGACGGTCGGAGTATATGCGACGTTTTCGATGTTGCACCCGGTATATACCGATCCGTCGGAGCAGAGAAGCGCCGCGCCGACACTGTAGCCGGAATAGGGCGAATATGATTTGAGACGGGCTTCGGCGGCTTTTTTGAAGAGTTCGCCGCGCTCGTTATCGGTCATATATCCGACACCTCCCGCAGAAAGCTCTCGCCGCTTTGAAGCGCGGGCAAGCCGAAGCAATCGAGCACAGATGCCGATATATCGGCAAAAGTCGCGCGCGTTCCGATATTCACCCCGGCTTTTATCCCATCGCCGCAGACAATTATCGGAATATATTCGCGCGAGTGATCGGTGCTCGGGGTTGACGGATCGCAGCCATGATCGGCGGTTATTATGAGCACATCGTCAATGCGCATATTTTCGAGAAATCTGCCGAGATATCCGTCGAACTCGGTCAGGGCTTTTGCGTAGCCGTCGACATCGTTTCTGTGTCCGTAGAGCATATCGAAATCGACAAGATTGACAAAGCAAAGACCGTTGAAATCCTCTTTTTGAAGCTCGAGCGTTTTCTCCATGCCATCGGCGTTATTTTTGTTGATACCTCTGTGATCCGTAACGCCGCGGGAAGCGAAAATATCATTTATCTTGCCGACGGATATGACATCGAAGCCCGAAGCTTTCAGGCGGTCGAGCATTGTCTCCCCTGTCGGTTCGAGAGAAAAATCATGCCTGCCGGAGGTTCTGTAAAAGTTCGGGTATTCGCCTTTGAACGGACGGGCTATAACTCTGCCTACGGCGAGCTCGTCTTTGAGCATACCGCGCGCCTTGCGGCAGATACCGTAAAGCTCTTCGAGCGGGACTATATCCTCGTGGGCGGCAACTTGAAATACGCTGTCCGCCGAAGTATAGACTATGAGATCGCCCGTCTCCATATGCTGCCTGCCGTAGTCGAGAATGACCTGCGTGCCCGAATAGGGCTTGTTGCAGAGCACGCCGCGTCCGGTAAGGCGCGAAAACTCGTCGATAGCATACTGCGGGAAGCCGTCCGGGAAAGTCGGCATAGGCTTTTCGGACACAACTCCGGCTATCTCCCAATGACCTGTAGTTGTATCCTTTCCGGCAGAACGCTCGACGGCTCTGCCGAATGCGCCGCGCGGCGACTCAACTGCGCCTTTTGGCGAGACTCCGTCGATATTGAAAAGGCCGAGGGAGCGCATATTCGGCACGTCAAGATATTCGGAGCGGCTGACCGCACCGAAAGTGTCACTGCCGCAGTCGCCGTATTTCGCGGCATCGGGCAGTTCGCCGACGCCGAAAGAATCGAGAACTATAAGAAAAACTCGCTTTGTTTTCAAAAATATCACTCCGTTTAAAGAGTATTGAGGGCTATTTCTATCATTTCATTGAAGCTCTGCTCACGCTCTGCGGGCGAGCACTCGCCGCTCGTCGGATCCATGGGCAGGTCGGATATGGTGCAGATGCACAGCGCGTTTTTGCCAGAGCGTGCGGCGTTCATATAGAGCGCGGCAGCCTCCATCTCAACGGCCAAAACACCCATTTTCTGCCACAGCTCAAAGCTCGGGATATCCTCATAGAAGGTATCGGACGAGACTATATTGCCGACTACGGGCTCTTTGCCCGTTTTTCTCGCGGCGGCCACCGCCTTTTCAAGCAGGGAGAACGACGCTATCGGCGCAAACGCGCCGGGCAGGCCGTACTGGTGGGCAAAATTCGAGTTTGTGCACGCGCCCGCTCCTATGACCACGTCGCGCAGCTTCAGAGAGGGAGCTATGCCGCCCGCCGAGCCTACGCGGATAATATTGTCCACATCGTAGAAATTGAAAAGCTCATAGGAGTAAATGCCCATCGACGGCATACCCATACCGGAAGCCATAACCGAGACGGGCTTGCCGTGATATGTTCCGGTATAGCCCTGAATGCCTCTGACATTGTTTACGAGGCGGGCGTCGTCGAGAAAAGTTTCGGCGATATACTTTGCTCTTAAAGGATCACCGGGCATGATGACTGTTTTGGCGAAGTCGCCTTTGTTCGCGGTATTGTGTGCTGTTGACATATTGACTCTCCTTTCAATATCCGGACGCATCAAGACCCTTGGCGAGCTTGACAATTCTGCTCGTGCCGAGCCTGTCGCAGCCGAGGGATATGAATCTCTCGGCGTCGTCAAGGCTGCTGATGCCGCCTGCGGCTTTCATTTTCACGTTGCTTCCTATATGCTCCGAAAAAAGCTTTATATCATCGAAAGTTGCGCCGCCCGTCGAGAAGCCGGTCGAAGTCTTTATATAGTCGGCACCGGAGCGCGTGACTATATCGCACATTGCTATCTTCTCGTTCTCGGTAAGCAGGCAGGTTTCGATAATGACCTTCAGAATTTTTCCCTCGCACGCGGCGCGAACCGCCTTTATCTCATTTTCGACATAGACGGTATTGCCGGACTTGAGCTCGCCGACATTTATAACCATATCTATCTCATCCGCGCCGTTTTCCACTGCATCCTTTGTCTCAAAGACCTTGACGGCGGTAGTGTTATAGCCGTTGGGGAAGCCGATGACGGTGCATATCTTCACCCTGTCCCCGACATAGTCCTTCGCTCTTTTTACAAACGCGGGCGGGATACACGCACTCGCCGTGCCGAACTTCTCGGCGTCGATAAGTATCTGTTCGATATCGCTCCACCCGGCAGTGACCCCGAGCAGGGTGTGGTCGACTTTTTTGAGAATTTCTCTGATGTCCATTTTCTGTTCCTCCGTTGTGTTTTCTGCGGTAAAAAACAAAGCCTGCGCTTTGTCAAAAATCCGTACAAATCATATGATGTACAGAGGGATGCCTCATAAAAAGCAAGATAAAGGAGTAATGTTCCGATATGAATTACAACAACCGAAGTGCCGGGAGCTGCTCCTGCTCCGTGCGCGAGGCGATGACTCCGTTCCCCGAGGACTACAGCGTCGCCATGGCATATGTTCCGATACAGACGGATATAAGCGTATACGACGAGATGAAAGCCCTTGAAGTCGGCACGCTCTTCCCCGTCCTTAACAAGCCGTTCAATCCTGCGAGGTGTTCGAGATGACAAAGCGCGAAACTATGCTCAGGCGGCTGAGCGCCGCGCAGTTCACTCAGTGGGAACTGCATCTCTATCTTGACACCCACCCGTCCGATCTCCAGGCGCTCGCGCTGTTTCGCAAATGCGACGCGCGGTACAGGGCGCTCAGAAGCGAGTATGAGGCTCAGTTCGGCGCGCTCACGGCGCTCGACGCGACCGGTGCGGAGTGGCTCAAAGACCCGTGGCCGTGGGATGAAGAGGAGTGTGGCTGCTGATGTTTGTATATGAAAAGAAGCTTCAATATCCCGTTAAAATAGCAAATCCGAACCCAAAATACGCGAAAATAATACTCGACCAATACGGCGGACCCGACGGGGAGCTCGGCGCATCGCTCCGCTATCTCAGTCAGCGTTTCACCATGCCCTACGCTCAGCTCAAGGGACTGCTGACCGATATCGGTAGAGAAGCCTCTGAAATGTTCCATTCAGAGGCTACGGCTTTTTTTGATGCTTTTGCAACCGTATAGCTCCACTTCATAGGAAGCAAATTCAGATATACATCTATGTTGTCCTTATCTTGAACTACCATCTTGTCTAAAATGTGCTTATAGAACTCATCTTCGTACTCCATGCCGCTGACAATCTCTTTGATTGCGTCCTCAATCTCCTTTAGGAGTTGCTGTTGCTGCTCTATCATTTCCCGTTGTTTATCCACGCTTTCAATGATAGATTGAAGCTCCTCGATTTCCGCATCGCAGCTTGCACGGGTGGCGGTAAATTCATCCTTGTTGATTAGATTGGACATATACAGGTCAATCAGATTAGCCCGTTTGCCCTCAATCTTCTTAATCTGCTCTTGCAGCTTTAGGACATCCGTACCCGTCGTATCCATAGCAATGATAGATTGAATAACGGCAGTTAGGTTATTTATGATTTTGTTTCTGTTGTATTTAAGGCTCTTGGTTACGAGATACATAATGTGGGTCGCATCCTCATTGCGGATAGACAAGCCCGTACAGCCGACTTGATTTCCTGCCTTGTCGATATGGGGGCTTCCGTGCTTTGCGGCTTCGTTGCAGCGCCACGCCTTATATCGGCTGCCGTCTTTTCTGGTTTTATACCTTGCCACATAGCTTGAGCCGCAGCAGCCGCATTTGATTTTGCCAGAGAACGGATAGCGGTTAGAGTGCTTTGCCTTGCCCTCCTGCGAAAGTGACTTTGCATCTAAAATGCGGTTTGCTTCATCGAATAACTCACGGGAGATAATCGGCTCGTGATGGTCTTTAATGATAACAAATTCCTCTTGCCCACGGTTGTACTTCTTTTCGTGAGATAGGAAGTCGGGCGTATAGGTCTTTTTCTGCACCAAGTCGCCGCAGTATTTCTCATTGCGTATCACTCGCAGAATAACCGTGTTGCTCCATTCCTTGACCCGCATAGGGCTGATACCTTCCTCACGAAGCTCACGGGCGATGACGTGCGTTCCTTTGCCCTCATTGACAAACTTATGGAAGATAAGGCGTACAACCTTTGCGCCTTCCTCGTTGATAGTCATTTTGCCGCCATCGACATCGTAGCCCAACATACTTCTGCCGAACACAACGCCTTGTTCCATCTGGCGTTTTTGTCCCCACTTCACACGCTCGGAAGTCTTGCGGCTTTCTTCCTGTGCAATAGAGGACATAATCGCCAGACGAAGCTCTGCATCGCCGTCTAAGGTGTTGATATTGTCATTCATAAATATAACACCAACGCCGTGCTTTTTCAATTCACGGGTGTAATATATACTATCAAGGGTGTTTCTCGCAAAACGGGAAATCTCCTTGGTGATAATCAAATCAAAGTCGCCATTCTTGGCACACGCTATCATACGGTTAAACTCTTTACGCTTCTTTGTATTCGTGCCAGAAATGCCCTCATCGGCAAAAATCTCATAAAGCTCCCAATCGGGATTGCGCTCAATATACTGTCTGAAATACCGCTGTTGGCTTTCAAACGAATTGGCTTGGTCTTCATTGTCCGTTGAAACTCGGCAGTATGCAGCTACCTTTCTTTTCGTTTCAACCATCTTCAGCTCTTGGTTTAGGCGTTCATATCTATTTATCATAGCGAAGCTCCTTTCTCAGTAAACTTTGTTACTGTATTTAATTATAGAAAAAAGAGAGTGCGGTGTCGAATGTGCAAATTTGTTTTTTTACTCGGCTATGTAAAAACGCCAAGCGTTATGCTCGGCGTCTGCTTTTTTGCTCCCTACTATATTGCTTTTCAAGCTCGACCAAACAGCGTTCCCGCTGAGAATGTGTCAGCAGCTTTCTTTTCTCCAAAGAAAGGAATATCGACTTATGGATATTCATAAGGAACGCAGCGTGTTCCTGCTCGTTTAATTCTGGAACAGGGTCGCCAACATAAACAAATTCTCTATGCAACAGCCGCAACACCTCCCTCGTTTCTAATGTATATGAGCTACCGCTTGTACCGTATAACGAGAGAGCTAATCCTTTTTTGCAAGCCCGATGCTGATGGCAAGGGCTTTGTCTGCGCAATGAATAAAACGCCTGTCAAGAGTTCCTAAGTACTCTCGCAGGCGTTGCTTGTCTATGGTGCGGATTTGTTCAAACAATATAATTGAGTTCTTATCCAGACCGTCGAAGTCTTTAATTAAGGTGTGCGTAGGTATTTTTGCTTTTGTGTGTACCCGACTTGTGATAGGGGCGATAATGACCGTAGGGCTATGCTTGTTGCCTATATCGTTGGAAATGATAAGTACGGGTCTTGTGCCGCCCTGTTCAGAGCCGATAACGGGGTTTAGCTCTGCATAATAAATGTCGCCACGCTTGATAGTCAATTCCATTATGTTTGACCTCCCAATATGATTTAGGCAGAGGTTTTCTGCCTATGTAGGCAGCCAAACACAAGGAAGTATTTAAGGTCGGGAGAGCATAAACAATATCTCTGTTCTTTTGACCGCCTTGCGTCTGGCTGCTATGAGAAAGCATTTCAATTTGTCCTCGACACCCCGAAATGCTATTGGGAAGTCGCCAAACGGTCAGCAGCGAACTGACGCCACGGGAGTTTCACCCCAACTGTTGTTCTGACAGAGCCGCCCTCATTGCCTGCGACGGTTTTATCACGCTCGGACTGTGACTGGACGGGAGTATCATTGTCCTCTTTGTGGGTTATGGCGAAATCGGGAGCTGCCCGATATTTTGAGTAGGTAGTTATCGCTCTCTGCTTTACAGCAGGTTATGGCGTACCTCTCGACACGCTTATGCTCATCACAATCACAAAGAGAAGGTATTTGGCGAATGGGTATTCGGTTTTCAAAGAGCAATCCCGTTTTCGCCACACAAAGGAAAACAGGGCGAGAGGTTTTGTCCTCTCACCCTGTAGCCCGTGGGAAAGTGCCTTTTTGGACACTATCCCAAAAGTTTTTTGATTTTTTGTTTTAGCCTGCCTAACCGCTTATAGACGGTATCTTTTTTCATACCAAGGGCGGCAGCGATTTCGGCAATGGAATAACCTTGTATTTGCAATAAAATCGCCTGCAAGGTAAGCTAATCAGCACTTGATAGAGCTGCTGATTTTCAATGTTGTCCAGAAAGTCCTCGACCGTTTTTATTTCGGGCTGTGTCATATCCGCTGCGACTTCATCAAGGTATGTACCTGTTTCCTGCATACGCTGATAGTAACGCCTGTCGGAATTGAAAATCGCCCAATCGTGAACACGGAGCTTTTCTATGTCGTTCTCGCTGACACCCAAACTCCGCAACTGTTTTTCTTCGGCTTCTTTCCAGAGCCGCCATTTCTTTTCTTCTCTGGCTTTGTTGTACGCCATACTGTTTCCTCCAATCTGAATTTTTTTGAAAACTCAGATTGGCAGGCGGACTACGGCAGCCAACGCCAGATACGGGCTTGTCCTGTATTAAGGGAAAGCCAGATAAACAAAAAGCCGCAAAGGTACAAAGACCTCTGCGGCAATAAGCATAACTATACCTATGGCATAGAAATATAATCTCTATTTGAAAACCGTAAGAGTGCCACGAGTGAGTGATGTTTTTTTCTAAAAGATAATCTTCACTCCACTGTGACACTCCGTAAATAGTAGCTGCTTCTGATGAGCAGCATTGCGGTCATATTCGACCATCGCATAAAAAAATCCCTCCAAACTCGAAAACGGGTTCGGAGGGAAGTTGAATTCTCATCTGGGCGTGTTTATACTGCCCACCAAAGCACCGTTTTTTTATTTGGTGGGCTGTGCTGCCAAATATTTATGAAATTATTTCTCTTGAAACAGGAGATTATATACCCTATTGCAAGAGATTTCTGACCGTTTCATAAGAAGCCTCGTTTCTGTAAAATATATATAGTATGATTTTACAGGCACAAGGTGGTGAGCTTATGGACGAAAGAAATAATGATTTTGACTTCGATTTTACGCCAATCGGTCTGGCTATCAAAAAAGCCAGAACAGCACAGGGTATGACAAGAGAACAGCTTGCCCGTATCGTTGACTACGACCCAAGGCATTTACAGGCGATTGAAAATGAGGGGCAAAAGCCGAGTCTGGAGCTGTTTATTCAGCTTGTGACGATGTTCAACATTTCGGTTGACGAGTACATATTCCCCAATAAAGAAGTCAATAAAAGTTCCGCCCGCAGACGCTTAGACGCACAGCTCGACAATTTAGATGATAAAGAACTGTCCATTGTAGAAGCAACCGTCAATGGTTTATGTAAGGCAAAGGAGCCAGAGGATTAAAACCTCTGGTTTTCTTTTGCACATTTACGCTCTACGAATAATATTTAATCTGTGTCCCATACGGCTTAACAATTCATTGGTTATGCTTTCTGCACTTTCAGCTACCATCGGTGCTGTAATTTCTTCCTTTCCATCTTTACCAATCAGCGTTGCAATACTTCCAGTCTTAACATTGGGAATATCTGTTACATCAACTGCAAGTTGATCCATACAGATTTTTCCGACAATAGGGGCTTGCCGTCCACCAATCAGCACATAACTATTTCCACAAGACAGATTTCTTGGAAAACCATCTGCATATCCAATTGGTAATATGGCAATTAAACTATCTCGGGTTGCAGTAAAAGCCCTGCTATAACCAACACTTTCGCCCTGCTTTATCTTCCGAATTAAAACAACTTTTGCTTTCAAAGAAAGTACAGGTCTTAAATCAAGTTCTAATTTTGTTTTGTCATTAGTAGAGCTTAAAACACCATACAGAGCAATACCCACTCTGATATAATCACATTCAAGCTCTGGATAATTCAATAATCCATAACTACTTTGGATATGTACTTTAGGTATATTCAAACCGCTGCTTTTCAGCCAATCAAGCACTTTATAGAAACTGCCTATTTGCTTGTTTGTAAATGCAACATCATTTTCTTCAAGGCTGTCAGCCGCACACAAATGTGTAAAAATTCCCGCAACTTTGATGTGCTTCAAAGAAAAAGCTGCAAGGATTTTATCCTTATCTTCTGTGCTAAATCCAAGTCTGTGCATACCAGTGTCAATTTTAATATGTGCTTTAATGTCATATCCCTGTTTATTTAAAAGCAACGAATACCTATAATCTATCAAGGTTTGTGTCAGCTCATACTTACAAAGTTCTTTTGCCCTTGAAGGCGATGTATAGCCTAAAATTAGGATTTCGCTAGAGATGCCATATTTTCTCAATCGGATACCTTCATCAATGGTAGCTACCGCAAATGAAGAAACTCCTATCTGCTCAAGATATGTCGTCACTTCATACATACCGTGACCATAGGCTTCCGCTTTTACAACCGCCATCAATTCACATTTAGGTGACATTGCTTTTTGCAAAGTGTTTACATTATGCTCTAAATTATTTAGGTTGATTTCCAGATACGCTCTATCCGTATCGGCGGTATGTTTTGCCTTTTTCGGTTTCAGACGGCTCAATAACGCTGTTATAACCACTGCGAATACTACCGCTGCAAAGCAGACCGCAATATAATGAACAAGGCTGTTTTCAACAAGCAGGCTTTGTAGATGCAGTAATTTGGCAAACAATCGTATTGCAACAATCATAAACGGATGAATGATATAGATAATCAATGATATTGTCCGTAATCCTGTGCGGCGTTTTCCTCTAAAGTGCAGAAGAAGATTAAATAAGCAATACACACTCGGAAGTAAAAGCACATACATACTGTCATGTTTCTGTATATCAAAATGATGTAAAGTAAGGGCTTCTCCAAACATAAGGGCAAAACAAACTGTAAATCCTACTATACTTCTTTTTAACGATAGCCTGTTTTGATTATCAGAGATATATCCACCAAGCACAAAAAAGATTGGGGCAAAAAATATTCCGTTTCTTGTGTAATCTGTTAATTGGAGGATTAGATTGTAAAAACCATTTAAGCAGGAAACGCTTTTCACAATTCCATAATAACTATCTCCAAATAAGCCTATGATATAGAGTACAGAAGCTATCAAAAAGGCTTTGCGATAATGAACTTTCTTTACCAGATACCAAGCAATCGCAGCTCCGATAATAGATGCAGGAAGATACCACAAGTGATATAAAGTACCATCAAATACAATGTCTTTTATGATATTTGGCAAAAGGTTGTCCATTTTGAAATAACCGTTATAAACATTGATAGGTATGTATAAGAGTATTGCAACCCCGTAAATTAAGGTTGTCTTTTTTATAAAAGCTCCCAGCTTTTCGGCATTACAGGTATATCTGGAAATCAGAAAAAATCCAGATGTCATAAAAAAGAACGGAACGGCTACACGGGCTACAATGCGTGTAAATATAAAGTTGCCTGTTTCACTAAAAGAAGAGAGAGGCGAAGTATGAATAGCAACAATCAATAAGGCTGCAATAAATCTAAAATAATCAATGCCAGAATAGCTTTCGTTTTTAGTCATCTGTTTTCCTCCATATGGTCACAACAAAACCGTCTATGTTATTACCAGAAATCTGATAAACACAATTTTCTGGTATTTTTATCAGCGTTTTGTCGTCTTTTGCAGGAACATAATATATTTCAATCCCAGCTCTGTGAGCCTGCTCAAAAAGATATTTGTTATCTTCAAGATAGGCTTTTATAAATTGTGTGTATTCTTCAAGTGAAAAACCATTTTCCTGCATAATTTTTGAGTGTGGGTATCCTACATATCGAAAATGCCACGGCTCGTGTGAAATTCCCGTGATTTCTTCTTTGTCCTTTGCATAGCGTTCGATAAATCCATAGTCTGGGGCTGCTTTTCTAAACTCATTACAGATACCGACATAGGGAAAATCGGGACGGATAAAATCTATTTCTTTTTCGTTCAATCCCAAATCAATAGCAAGTCCTGTCTGATGTTCGCTATGATTTGGCAGGGCAACATATTTTCTTGTAAAATCCTCTCCGTTATCTTTGAGAGAGCCGTCATATATGGCTGTCTGTTCTTCTAATGAGCGATAACCGCTTACAGGAACGATAGAGTTACCTGCCGAGATTTTTTCAAAAATAAGCTGCAAAACATTTGCCACATCACGCTTCATAAGAATATTTGGAAAGCGTACATCAGCAGGAACTAAACCCTTTACATTGTTATCTCGTAGCGGATAATTTTTGTTGACGAGCAGCAAATTTCCACAATTAATTTCTTCCTTTTCAAGCTCAATCGTTTTCATCATTCCACATACAGACCTATCAGCTTATCCAACATTTGAGCGAACGATAGACCGATGCCTTTCATCATATTTGGATAGCGACTGTGCGAGGTAAAGCCTGGTATTGTGTTTACCTCATTAAATACAATTTCGCCAGACGGTGTATAAAACATATCCACTCTGGAAAAACCCGAACAGCCCAGAGCTTTATATATGGTTACAGCCGTTTCTTGTATCCGTTTTTCTGCTTCGGCATCAATCCTTGCAGGCATATATATCTTTGAAGATTTAAGTGTATATTTCTCTGTATAATCAAAAAAGCCGCTTGACAGTTCGATTTCATCAACTCTGCCAACAATCAACTCATCTATGCCAAGTACGGCACAACCGACTTCAAATCCGTTTATTGTTTCTTCAACGATGACTTCTGTATCGTGTTCAAATGCCAACTCTATGGCAGCATCAAGCTCTTGCTTTTCAATTACTTTTGTTATTCCAAAGGAAGAGCCTGCACGAACCGGTTTAATAAACAGCGGATAAGTTAAATTCGCTTTAATCTCTTTCATCGCTGCTTCTTTGTTAAAGCGTTTGAATGTTACTGATTTTGGAACAGAGATACCCGCAAGGCTAACAAGTTTATGTGCTTTATCTTTGTCCATACAAAGAGCAGACGAGAGTGTATCACACCCAACAACAGGTATTCCTGCCAATTCAAATAATCCCTGCAAAGTACCGTCCTCGCCGTTCTTGCCGTGCAATACAGGAAATATCAAGTCAACCTTGATGATGTAGAATTTTTCTTCCTTAAATTCTATAAAGCCTTTTACAGAACGGTTTTGCGATACCGCAACAGAATACAGGTTTTCGTTATCCTCAAACCAAGTATTATTTGCAATCTTTTCTTTTTTGCCTGTGTAATGATACCAGTCGCCATTTCTGGTAATTCCGATTGGAACTATGTCGAATTTTTCTTTATTGATATTTTCAAAAACAGAAAATGCCGATTGTAATGACACCTCATACTCTGTTGAATTGCCGCCAAAAATAATAGCTATTTTTTTCTTCTGCATATTACGCACCTCTTTCTTCAATTTTTATATCATTTGGTAGTTCATAACCTATTTCGCATTGGTTAATATACAATTCTGCTCCAGTTTCCCTATAAGTCTTTTTATCCCGTTCAGAACGATAAACGGGAGCGATTTGATAGGTTCGTCCATTTCGTTTAATGTAAGAAACTGACGAATTAAAAACTGAATATTCAATGTTTACGGGGCTTTGCGACAAAATTCGACCATACATATATTTATCATCAAAGCTAATCTCAATCTGGAAAGTATTGTCCGTATCGTTGCGGATTTTTAAATCTAACCACCCTTCGTTGATTGTCGCATCAGTTCCGCAAGGTAAATCTTCTGTTGTGGATGGAAATGACTCAACAGCGTGTCCGTGTCGCTCAACAACTGTAAGAGGTGTGTGTAAAAAAAGCCAAAATAACATATTGCTTAATTGACACAAACCTCCACCATAAGAGCCGACAATCTTTCCGTCAACAAGGTTTAATCCGTCCTTATATTTCTCGTGGTGGTCTGCCCACCGTACAAGCTGCCAAAAAGAAAATGTTTCATTTGGCTCAATAATCACCTTATTGATTGTTTTAGCGGCAAGTTTAAGATTGTGTACCTTATTGATTTGGTATTTCATATCAAAGCCGCTGTTCTCATTCAACATAAGCGATGAGGTCTCAAATACCACATTGGGTAACAGTTGGTCTGATTTCTTTTTTGCGTACCTGCGTCCGTCTAATTGCATTTTCAAATAAAATAGTTTTTTTCTTTGCCATTTACGGAGAGGAAGCAGAAAAGGAAAGACCTGCGTTAATCTTTTTCTTGACATATAAATTACTCCTTCGTTTGCTTTTCTCCCTAAACAAAAACACTCTTGTTTCGGTACTATAATTGTACCAATAACAAGAGTGTCATTTATTTGTTTACTCATAAGGTATTCAACTGTTTTTCTACGGAATTTCTTACGATTTTCCTACGAAGCTATACCGTTTAACTTTTTCCAAATCTTTTTATCCTTGAATAGCTTTGAAAATATATAGAAAACAAGATAACCAAGTATCCCTCCCAATGTGTTAAGCATAAGGTCATCAATATCCGCAGACCTGCCGACAAAGTATTGAATGAACTCAATTAAAAAAGAAAATAACATCATACAAATTGTCGTTGACCAAAGTTTTCGCATCTTCGCAAACGCAATAGGGAAAATAAAGCCCAGCGGCAAAAACATTAGAATGTTCGCTATTGATTGTGTGATTTGCTTCCGTGCTGACATAAGCCAAGTTTCAGTAATGAAATTAAATGGTATAAGGTTCAAAGAGCGTTCAGAAGCAAATATCTCTTTACCATCTAACAGACAAGCAATAATCCATTCTAAAAAGGTTGCAGAACTAATAACCAAAATGCAGACAACCAAAAGAAAGAACACTATTTGTCGTGATAGTGGTATTCTTTTTCTAAGTAAAAAATAGATAGGCAAAAATAGAATTGCCAAACATACCATTCCAATAAATCCAATCAAAAAGTAACCAAGTATTTCTTGTATTATAAGCATAAAATTATCCTCCTAATAAAAAAGCATCAATGGCTCTGATTATTATATCAAAACCACTAATGCCTTTTCTTGCGTTTTATATACGGAAATTCTAACGATTTTCCTACGAAAGAGGAATTATTACTTCAAATTCTATGACCTCATTTTCACTTTTGGCTGTTATCGTTCCGTTATGAAGCTCCACAATTTCCTTTGCAATGGCAAGACCTAATCCTGCACCTCCACTTCTGTAACTTCGTGCGGTGTCAAGGCGATAAAACTGTTCAAAAATGCGTTCGAGTTTTTCCTGCGGAATAGTATTACCGCAATTAGTAAACTTAATGCTCAAATTATTTTCATTTTGTGTTGCAACAATATGAATAGTACCGTCATCGAAACTATAATTTACGGCATTTCTCAGCAGATTATCAAAAACACGCTGCATCTTATTAACATCGCATTTTAACATTACATTAGATGCTATTTCAAGCTCACACTTTAAGTTCTTTTCTAAGAGCATTGGTTTGAACTCATATGTAAGCTGTTCAAGCAAACGGGTCAAATTAACTCGGCTGTACTCAAGTGTAATATCTGACAGGTTAAACCGTGTGATTTCAAAAAACTCATTGATTAAATCCTCAAGGCGTTCTGCTTTTTCTAATGATATTGATAAATATTTTTCTCTGAGTTCTTCGGATATTTGGCTTTCGTCCCGAAGCAAAGTTAAATACCCTATGACTGAGGTAAGCGGAGTTTTCAAATCGTGGGCAAGATATACAACGAGGTCATTTTTTCGTTGTTTCGCAAGTTCAGTTGCCAATTTTCGCTGTGCAAGCGTATGCTTAATATGATTGATTTTCTTTTCGGTTACAGTTAATTCAGAAGACAAAACAATATCTCCTGTATTTTCTTCTATCAGAGCATCTATACCACGGTTAATTTCTTTGAAATACTTGGAAAATTCATTTAGATAAAAACGCAGTATAATTGCAAATAATATTAGGGAAAGCACTATGAAGAAAAGACTCATATAATCTCTAATATACATTGAATACACATTTAAAGCTCGGTCATAATCATGATAGACAAAATTATCCAAAAAACCCACAAAAGTATTTGCTATGTGCCCTTTTAAAAATAGAGAGTACAAGGTTGCTAAAAAGGCAAACGCAAAAAACAACATTCCAAAAGTTCTAATCAATAATTTATTTTTAAGAAGACGATAATCATCTCTTTGGCTATTTCTTTTATTTTTCAATGGTATATCCCACTCCCCACACAGTTTTTATAAATTTCGGTTTTTTTGCAGGCTCATTAAGCTTTTCCCTCAATCTTCCGATATGAGCCATAACAGTATTATTGTTATCAAGGTACTGCTCGCCCCAAACATTTTCAAACAATTCTTCAGACGGTATAACTTTTCCTCTGTTCTCACATAAGTACCAGAGGATAGAAAACTCAATAGGTGTCAAAGTAACCTCTTTTCCATACAAAGTACATTTGTGAGTATTCTTGTTTATAATAAGTCCTCTTACATCATGTTCTGCAATGGGAGCATCTATTTCCTTGGTATTAGCCGCATTATTATAACGAACATAACGGCGAAGTTGCGTTTTTACTCTTGCTACAACCTCCAAAGGATTGAAAGGTTTTGTAATGTAATCATCAGCTCCAATGGTAAGTCCCATAATTTTATCAGTATCCTCAACTTTTGCCGTCAGCATTATAATAGGATAATAATACTGTTCTCTGATTTTCTGACAAATACGAAATCCATCAATATCTGGAAGCATTACATCTAAAATTGCCAAATCCAAATTTTGTGACTCGATACATTTGAGAGCGTCCATACCATTATAGAATTTATGTACCGTGTATCCGTCATTTTTTAGATATACCTCAATTAAATCGGCTATCTCTTTTTCATCATCAACTATTAAAATATTTTCATTCATATTATTCGCACTCCTTATTAACCTTGTCTGGCAAGGCTTCCATAATATCTCCAAAATCGCAATTCAAGTATTCGCATATTTCCAATAATACAGGGAGCGTAACATTCTCATTTTTACCAAGTTTAGCAAAAGTGCTTTTACTTGCTCCGATAGCATCTCGAAGCTCGCCCTTTTTCATATTCTTATCAATTAAAAGTTTCCAAAGTTTATTATAACTCACTCGCATTTTGCTCACCTCATCAGGATGTTTTTCCTATTATATCATCAAAAGTCCAGAAAAGCAATGTTTAGGTTCGCATATTCAAACTTTAGTTGCAAATATATAGTATATGTATTGAAACCGCCTGTTATACAAGCGGTTTCTGTTTTTATTTCGTGTTTTAATAGGCAGGGACACCGTAACCGAGAATTTCATAATATCCGACAGGATATTGTTTCTGCCTGCAGGTGTCGCCAGAATTACCCTCAACGGTGTAAACGATGCCGTTCTCGACTTTCTCAACAATTCCCGTATGGTCGGAAACGCCGTCCTGTCCGTTTTCATCGTCCCAATCAAAGAAAATGATTTGACCTGCCGACGGCTCAAAGCTGCTGTCCTGCCATTGCCCACGGTCTTTGAACCATTGCACCCCATTGACGCAGCCTGCGAATTTCGGTATTACGCCGCTGTCTATATAGCCACATTCATTCGCACACCAGCTCACAAAACAGGCGCACCATTCTACACGCCCATCAAAGCCGTACCAAGACCAATAAGGCTGACCGCCCACATTGCCGACCTGCGACAAGGCAACGGTTACGATTTCGCCGTCACCAACCGAGATACCGTAAAGCACCGCCGACCAGAGTGAATTGTTTTCCTCGGCAAGTAATTCGGATAACTGTTGTCGCTGTTCTTCGTTAAATCCGTATAAGTTTGCCATTTCATCAGCGGTCTTGTGGCTGACCGTGATATAGAGATAAGTCCGTGTAACCGTTGTTTCCGTCTGCACGATATTCCCGTGACCGTCGTCACTCTCGGTTATGACGGTTTCGGTCTTGCTTTCCGTTCTGCTGCTGATTTCGTTCATCTCCCAGAAGATACCCGATAGAAGCTGCTTTTTGCCCTCGTCCATCGTCGCCACTTCCTGCGGATTGTCTGGGTCGGTGGCAGTCTTTACGGAATAAACCGCAAGCACCTCTTTCCAGACCGCACGGCTTCCCGACATTTCCAGAACATCATAGGTCGTGCTGCTTTGGATTTCGTCAAGACGGGTATCGTATTCGGCATTGATTTCCCGTACAACGCTCTGCATTGTCATACCGTTTCCAGAGTCCTCGCCAGAAAAGAAAATACCGAACACCGAACCTGCAATCAAGGCAATCAGACAGATAACAATAATAATCACGACGGCAACCCAACCGCCTGCGGCAATGGCGGCTACAAGCGCCTTAACCCCTGCAATAATCGCCTTAACTGCGGCAATCGTAGCTTTTACCGCCGCTTTGACCGCTGTAACCGTAGCCTTAGCGGTGGCTTTTGCCGCCTGCGCAGCCCTTTGAGCCGCTTTTGCCGAAGCCTTTGCCGCTGCCTTCGTTGCTTTGGCGGTATGCTCGGCTGTTTTGATAGCCGCCTTAGAGGTAGCCTGTGCGGTCTTAACGCTTTTCTGGGCGGTCTTGACCGTACCTTTTGCGGTTGCCTTGACCGTCTTTTCTGTATTTCGGGCGGTGGTCTTAACCGTCTTTTTGCCTTGCTGTCGGGTCTTGAAAAACTGAGATTTTGCCCTTTGGGTGCTATCGGGAGCAGAGGAACGGCTTGCAGCCCCGTGACGGATCTGCAAGCCGTTGTTATTCTGTTCGGCGGCTTTTGGCGCCTTTTTCTGCTTGTAGGACGATATTTTATCCTTTGCCTTGCCGATATTTTCCCTTGTTTCTTTGACCGCCTTTTGCCCTTGCTTGTTGAATTGGTGGATACCCTCGTCCTTGATACGGTCAGCTCCGTAGGAAAGTCTGTCGGCGGCATATTCCGTAGCAGAGCTTTCATCGGCGTAGCAGCCTTGTTCCGCCTTGTCCTTTGTTTTTGCATAAGCGGACTTCATACGCTCGGTAGCAATGGCGGCTTTGTCTATGGTCTTTATCGTGCCTTTGACCGCATCTCTGGTTTTTATATCAGCCATTAAAAGCCTCCTTTCCTTGAAGCAGTGTAAATATTAGGCAATCTTCTTTGCCACTACAACAAGCCTGCCGTTTTGTGCGGAGTATTCGCAGGTAGAAAGCGTAATAAGCCTGTCGCCGTATTCAGCGGTCACGCCTGTATCGTACAGAGCAAGCTCCTTGCACTTGGCGATATAAGCGTTAAAGGCGTTTTCGTCCTCTGTGTCTACAAAATCGTAGTAGCGGAAACCTGCCGAGCTGTACGCAACCGTTTTGAACACGGCAACGATTTCATACTCGCCCCTCTTTGTGAGGGTATCAAAACGAATGGTCTTGTGTTCCTCGTAAAAATCCTTGCTCTTGTAATTCTCCAATGCGCCGAACATCTTTTGTCCCTTGATGTGATGACCGTAAATAACAAGGTTATCGTTCGTCAATAGGTCGCAATTTTCCTGCACATACGGCGTACCTAAATCGCTGTACTCCTTTTCAAAATTGTGCTTCAGATAATAATTGGGGTTGTTCGGGGTCTGCATTACGGGAAAGTTGATATTCGTGCCGGCAATCGAAAGCCAGCCGACCATATCCGTATTTTGCAGATACAACTCGCCGTACTCTGCAAGCACGGTTTCTTCCTCCGTGAGCAGAACATCGGCAGTTTCACTTTCACCTGTCTGCGCCTGTTCCATAACCTCGGCAATTTTTTCAAAGACTTCTTCCTGCTCGCTTTCGTGCGCATAGTGGCTGTAAATACGGAAACCGCAAAAAGCCGCCGTACCTAACAGGCACACGGCGGCAATCATACAAATGATTTTCTTGTATTTCTTCATAGCGTTATCCTTTCTTATTCTGTTTTTAGGGGCAAAAAATAACGCCCACATTTTCTGTGAGCGTTACTGTTGCGATATTGATTTCAGATACAAAATGCGGCATAGAGAGGAATGATTTTTTTGTTATCCTCAAAGCCGAAGTTTTTGGCAGAGAGCTTGATAGCATAAGCGGGCTTGTAGGTGTCCATATAGACCTTTAAGCTCTTGGCTCTGGTGTTGTCGGCAGACTTGACCTCAATGGGAATGAGCTGTCCGTCACGCTGAATGATAAAATCAATTTCAGCCCCACGCTCGGACTCCCAATAGTAGGTGTGGTAGCCGTTAATGGTGAGCTGCACATTGACATAGTTCTCCGCCATACCGCCCTTGAAGTCGTTGATTTCCTCGACCATATAGAGAATGTCATTGGCGGCTAAATCTTTCTTGGCGCAAAGCAGCCCTAAGTCGGACACATAAATCTTGAACGCATCAATATCACGGTAGTTTTCAAGCGGCTTTTTGATTTGTTCGACCTTATAAACCTGTGACACGATACCAGACAAGCAAAGCCATTCGATTGCATTTTCAAATTCAGAAGCCCGTCCGCCTTTCTTAATCAGCTTATATTGGAAACGGGTATTCTTCTTTGAGAGCTGAA
>ENA-ORRO01000550-ORRO01000550.1-human-gut-metagenome-genome-assembly--contig:-NODE-550-length-31128-cov-3.583207_pt1 | contig 31128 bp, 39 predicted proteins | sample MGYA00242176_ERZ509136 | MGnify/ENA primary metagenome ERZ509136 (study PRJEB26280, sample SAMEA2338644) | human gut metagenome | biome: human gut; feature: human-associated habitat; material: faeces...
ACAACGCCGTTCTTCACTGTCGCCAGCTTCCACTCGGCTCCCACCTCATGCATCAACTGCTTGTCTCCAAACGTCATCTCAGCATCAGGACTCGCGTCACCGTTCATCCTCACCATGCCTACATAGGGGTTGGTGTCAACAAATGTCGCCATCTTCTCCTTCAGTTCCACGGCGAGCGAACGTGTCTCGTTCTCCTTCTGACTCAGGTTGCCAAGCTGAGTAGAAATAGAGGCGAACACACCGTCACGCAGCACCTTCATCGTCAGGTCTGCCGTACCCGTCTTGTAGCTCACGGCAACCGTCATGGAAGCGTTGCCTTGGAAATGGCTCATAAAACGGCAATAGCCGTCTTCGGGCAGCTCGGCTTCTGCGTTTAGGCGAACAAGCGGGGCGTAAAATCCAACGGTGGTCTTATATTGGTATGGCAGCTCAGTCACCACAGCTCCGCTCTCGTCGGTAATGGTCACGCTCTTCGTGCCGTCCTCTCCGTCGGCATAGGCATAGCTGTAGGTATGTGTCTTGCCGAGATAGGTGGCTGTTGCGCTTGCTGTCGTGCCGTCCTCGTTGTAGCTGTAGGTGTAGTCGATGCTTCGTGTCTCCACGCGGCTTATCTTCTCTGCAAATATGCACACCGTGCCGTCAACGGTGTTGGGCTTGAACAGATACTCGTTGCCCTTCTCTGCCGTAAACTCGGCGATCGCCCAACCTGTCTTTGCCACCTTCACGCCGTCGGCGCTTATAGCCACGTTCTGCTCGGAGGGAGTGAGCACTATATCGGGACGCGCCGTGTAATGGCCCAGGCTCTCCTTCACCAGCTTCATCGAGGTCACAAGCTCTTTAACCTTCTCTCCCTCGCCTATGTTTATCGACGTTACATGTCCCTCTCTGTCTGTTATCGTCAGTGTTCCGTCTTCGGCAAGCGTGGCGTTCACGTTGTTCGCGGCTGTTGCGCTCTGTTCTGCATTAGACGCTGCCGTCTGTGCTGATCTCGCAGCGTCTAAGGCGGCGTCTGTGGCGGTCTTCACCGCGTCGAGGGCCTGCGAGGTCTTCTCCGCACGGCCCTGCTCTGCCTTCTCGCGCGCCTTCTCGGCTGAAACGCGCCGTGTTTCGGCATCGGCACGCAACGTCTCGTTATCCTTGCGGGTCGTCTCGGCTGTGCTCCGTGTGCTCTCTGCCTCCGTGCGCTGTGTCTCAGCTGTCGTGCGACCCTGCTCCGCTTCGCTTCGCTCCATCTCGGCCATTGTGCGCTTCTTCTCAGCAGCTGTTGCCGTGGCGTTGAGCTCGTTGAAAGCCGTGGTGGTCTTCTCCAACTCCGCGAGGTTGGTATCCATGAGCTTGTTCATAGACTCGCCATGCTCGGCTGCGGTCTGTGCGCGTGTGGCAGCTGTCCTTGCGCTCTCCGCGCTTCCGTTGGCATTGTTCGTTGCCTCCTTCACCTTGTCGAGGGCGGCGTTCAGTTTGTCGCTCGCTGTGTTGGCTCTCGTTGCTGACTGCTGGGCTGCAAGGGCTTCGGTGTTGGCGTTGTCCGCAGCTGTCGTGGCGGTCTGTGCGGCTGTCTGCGCTGCCTCTGCCGCGTCGTATGCGGCTTGACCGTCAACGAGGATACTCCACCATTCATCTTCGCCTACTGGCTCATGTCCTGTGTTGCCCTCCTGTTTGCTACAGTAAGTGGTGTTTCTGTAAGTCACCACATGCAACCTGCCATAGGTGACATCGGGCGAATATGCGCCTTTAGGCACAAGTCCAACCCGTCCTAAATTAATTTTCTTTGTTTCCATATATTTACATGTTGAGATTTACCATCAGTTCGCCGTCCTTTGACAGCTCGTATCTATTCTCGTTTCCGTCCGTGATTTTCACGTTCAGCTCCATCTCGTCGGTGTTAACATCAAAGGTGGGAAAGTCCACCGTGCCGCGAGAAAACTTGTCGGTCTTGTCGTAGGCACCTTTCTCCACGTTCCACACCATCCAATATCCGTCTTCCGAGATGATGTTGGGGTGCTCTGCCGTGCTCTTCGCCCTGTCCGCCTGTGTGTTCGCTCTCTCGGCGGCTGTCGTGGCTGCGCCAATGGCCGTGTCGGCACGCTGCTCGATGTCGCCCATCTTGGTCTCCACGCCCTTCAAGGCCTCCTTGGTGTCGGCAATGGTCTCTTCGGCATCCTTTATCAGGTTGCCCAGCTCCACCGCTGGAGCAAGCACCACAAGGGCTGTGTCCATCTCCACGCTGTCCTCGCCCTCATGTGGCTCAAACACCGTGTCGCCAGCCGCGTTGTTGTCAACAAGCTGAAACTGCTCATACTCGTTCGACCGCCAATCATTGCCGAACAACTTTCCCTTCACCTCTAAGGCGTAGGTTCCCACAGCCACCCTGTCACCCTCCACTCGCGCAAGCAGCACGTTGTCGGCAGAAACGTCAATGGTGTAGCCGAGAGCCATACGTCTGTATTGGTTCACGACGTTCACCTTTATGTCCGTACACCCGGGTAGAGGAAACGCCACCCTCTCGCCGTTCACGATCTTCATCACGGGGATGCGCAACGTAAAGTCGTTGCCTCTAACAATCTTCTTCATAAACCCATAACAAAAAAAATAATAACTAATAACTAATAAATAATAAATTAAGAAATTGCTCCCTTGCCAATAACCTCACCGTTGAGCTTCAGCTGACAGCCCCTCGCGCCGCTCGGCACCGAAATCATCGACCCGTCGCTGCCTGTCGTAGGCATGATTTCGACAACAGGGGCCATCTCAAACTCCATCTGCATCAGCTTACCAGGCATAATCGTCGCCACCTTGCCTTGCCCCACCTCAGTCATGGGGAAACTTTCATCCTTAAATCCCGCCGTGAGCGTCTGCGTGAAACCGTCGATGATGAGCAGCAACTTACTCTGGTATATCTTCACGCTCTCAGACCCAAAGTTCTGAAGCGTCACAGAACCGCTGTAGCCGAGTATGTAGCTCGGCTTGCCTCCAGGACTCGCCTGCGCGACGCTATATCTCACGTTACATGCCACCATCTGCACGCCCACATTGCCCAATGCCTGTCCGCCGCTCGGTCCGATCGCGTAGCACACCACACCCACCGCGTTCGTAAACTGCAAATAAGGCAAACCATCTATCAAGCCGAAGAAGGCAGTAGCTCCGCTCATTCCGCTCAACGCCGTAAACGAGCCATCCTTAATGATGGCTGTCAGACTACCGTCTTTCGACACGCTCTTCAGTGACCGCGCTTCAAGGTTGCCGTCTTCGTCCACGCCGAAGCTCTTCTCGCCATGGTTGTTTCTGAGCGTAAACTTGTCTGCCGTCATGTCGATCGTTTTGTGCTTGATGTCGATGCCCGTGGCCTCTAACGCACGCGACGACACATCTGCATAAGAGGCAGGGGTCCAGCCATTGTAGGTAGTGCTCTCGTCAAGCATCATCTTGCAGAAGCGACCCACGCCGTTCGTCCTTATGCCCAACTCCACCTGCACGTTGTCACAGTCGGCTTTCGTCTTGCCCGTTTTGAAAGTTGTCCAGAACAGCTTCCACCCGAAGGTCTCGTTGGCTTTTGCAAGGGATGTGTAACTGAACGGAGCAGAAGCGCCTTTTTGCGCAAAACTCATGTACATGTTGTCGTCAAGTCCACCGTCTGCCCGCGCCCATACGCTCGCCGTGTAGCTGGTTGACGGCTTTAGCTCCACGCCTCTCCACGACACACCGCACCATGTCGGTGATGTAGCTCCGCTCTGACTTACCACCGCCGCCCCCGTGCCTTCAAGTCCGCCCAGCGGCTCAAACTTACAGGGAAAACGGCTGAACAGCTGTTCAACGTCCGTTTCTCTGTTGAACGCCGTGCCCGGCAATACATTCAACCTGCCAACCGTCTCCTGTGCTACCTTTGCAGATATTCTCTTTGCCGTCTGCTCAATTTTCGAGGTATATTTTGTCAGCACGTTAGGAGCTTCGCTCTGCAAGTCCTGTTGCAGCTCACCAAACTCGCTCTTCAGTCCTCTGACCGTTGTCTCAACGCCGCCCCACACCACGCTCATATCCACGTTCACGGCGATGGTATGGCTAAGCGTCGTGCTTCCAGTGTTGATAGCCACTGTCACAGAGCCTGTCGTGAAGGGATAGGTCACACCGCCTGACGTGTAGGTAGACATGCGCGTGACCTTTACCAGCCCAGATCCGTTTTCGAAAGGCCCCGTCGCCGTACAGTTCTCTGTGCTCGACACCGTCACTCTGCATGTCCTCGTAACGTCAACATCGCCCTTGAACACCCTTATCGCCGACGTGTTGTTCTTCGTTGTGTCGGCAGCAAACTCCGTGTCCGACACCTTGTTTATGCCGAGCGTAATGACCGACGGCGCGGCTGTAACGGTGTAGCCATCGGCTCCGTCCACGCCGTCATGTATCACGGCAATAGTGATATATCCTTTGCCTATTACCATCTCTATCCCGTCTTTAGGTTTACTTAGTGCTCACCTCACAGGTGAACGTTGCTCTAACCGACACATCCGCGTTGCTCACCGTCACATAGGGCAGCTTGCTCGTGTGTACAGGACTGCTTGTGCCATTCCAGTTTGTAGCCACACCGTTGGCGTTATATTTCGTCCATTTGTAAGTGAACTTTGTTGTGTGCGATGTGTCTGCCTTCACTACCGCGCCGTCCTCCACAATGTTGCCGTCGCGCCACACGCGGGCATACAGCTCCGTGTTCTGTGCGCCGTTCACGATCTTGTCGCCTGTGAGCGAGAATACCTCTACCATATAAGGGTCAGAAGCGTCGAAGAAAGTCACAATCTGATAGGCTGTGTCCTTACCGTCGGTTACAGTACATCTGAAGGTCTGGAAGTTGAGCACATCGTCTGCCACTACGTTCAGTGTGCTCACGCCGTTGGATGTGCTCACACCTGCCGAGATGTCGGTCCATGTTCCTTCGCTTATGTTGAGCTTTGCCCATTTCATACTCGTCACCGTCGTGTCCTGTACGCTGCCGCGGAAGAACTTTGCAACAGCTCTAAGGGTCTTGCTCGCGTTTGACGAGTCAAACGTGTTGCCGTCGGGTGTTTCTATCTGCACTATCTGTAAGGCACCTCCACTCTTCGCCATGCTTATAGTCTTGTAGCCCATACATTTTGTTGTGGCACCCGTCTGAGGGTCTGTATAGGTACAAGACCACTCTATCTGCTTGTTTGGAGCATTAGACGCGAGGTTCGACGTAATGTTGAGCTGATAGCTCTTGCCACTGACAGGTGTGGCTGTCACGCCGTCCACCTTCCACTGCCAGCCTGTACATGCCGAGGTGGGTGCCTGATCGTCGCTGCTACCCGTAACATACACCTTAGCCGTGATCACGTTCGGCGTGCTTGCCGAATAGTTCGGGGTGTAGGTATTGGTGTCTGGGGTGTAAATCTGTGTGTCGCCGAGCGATGCCTGCGTGAAACACTGTACGGCCTTGCCGTCGTTCAGGTCTACGATGGTTATCTGACCATTTGCTAAAACTTTTGCCATATCTTTCTCTTATTTTTGTTTATTGTTTTGTCGTTAAATATCTTTTTTATATCATCGCTCCAACGAGTCGATGGTGAGGACCTTCGCAGACGACGTGTCTTGAACGTAAGCCTTGCAGCCGAATTGTGCCACACGCGACACATCTTCGCCTGTGATCCTACAAGTGTTACCCACACCCTCATGCAGACGGTTCCACACAGCATCGTCTGCCGTGTCTGCCGACACCCTGTACCATGACCATCTGCTCTCGGCAATGGTTGAGGTCACATCCTCGCCGTTCCTGTATAGCGTACCTGTGAGCAGCAGCGATCCCACGCCGTTCACCAACACCACGCCCTTGTCGCTCGTCACCTGCAAGACGTAGGCAAGACCGTCGGTACCGGGCGCACCGGGTACACCACCTGTCAGCTCCTTTCGCCACGCCTCGCTCTCGTCCGTAGGCTCTTCCGTTGTGCTGCTGCCTTCCGCCACAATGCAGGTCCATATCGCGTTGTTATGGCTCACCTGGTCGTAATAGTAATAGGTCTCGCCTTGCTTCCACGGCCCGCGGAAGTTGACAAGCGTTATCGGTTGACCGCTCGCGCTAATCCATTTAAACCTTGAGCTAAGGAATACCACCTCCTTGGGAGAGAGGATAAAGACTGTGTTGCTGTATTTGTTGTTCGACGCGCTGTGCCTATAGTCAACAATGCCTTGCAGCGAGATGATGTTAGGCACGCTGCCCTCACTGCCCGTCGTCTGGAGCATCATCACGTTCGTTCGCGAAGCGTCGTTATACACAGCCCTTGCATCATCCTCGGCAAACTGTCTGTGACCGTCAAGAACAATCACGTCCCCAGCCGCTGGCACATCGTTCGTCACCTTGTCTTCGCAGTCGGTAGCCGAGAGCACCACCCATGCAAATTTCTTCCCGTTGTACAGGTCATTACCCTCGTCATCCGTTATCGTCTCGTTCGTGCTGCTCACGCCTGTTACAAGTCGCCAGTAGTTGCGATTGCCCACACCCTCATAGCTGCCCGCCGAAATGTTGAAAGTCTGGCAACGCGCTTGGTCATACATCTTCCATCCGTTCTGCGTAGCCGTTGTGCCGTCGTCCGCGAGAATGTAGCACCGCCAGCCCACAAGTTGTCCGTCCTGCATCTCCTCTTTCACATGCGCAATCTTGCTCGACGCGCCGCTCAGGTAGACGTTGCCGCCCACGCTCGACAGCTTTCGAATCTCCAATTCATTGAAGATAGCCTTGCCCCACACCATGAGGTCGGTCACGCTGAGCGTAAACTTGCCGTTCATGCCCTTCGTGAAGCCGAAGCCGCGTTGCAGCAGCGCATCAAAGTCCTTGCTCTGCAACGCTGTCAGCACCACGTCGCCGAGCAGGGCGTCGCCGCTCCCTCCGTCAACATGAGGCATGCTTGCCTTGTCGCTCCCTGTGCCGAAGAAGGTGTCGCCACGCAGCTGTGTGTCGCCACGCGCCGTCAGCTTGTTCGTCTCCGCGTTGCCCTCGCTGTCCATGTTGCCGCCGCTCACACCTTTCTTATATGTTCCGGCCGTCAGACCTTTCTCGAAGTGTATTATTTCTTTTGCTGTGTCTTCATCTTTCTTTGAAAGAAAGCGATCGTTTATAGGACTATCTTCTGCTATGTCGCCAGCTACGTCAGCGTAAGCAGCACGACTCGCATATCCAGCACGGTCAGCATATTCTGCTTGTTCAGCATGCGTTGCTTCATCAGCAGATATAGCATGTTTTGCCTCATCGGTCTTTCCTGTGTTGGCTCCTCCAATGTTTCCACCTCCACTGATAGATGAAGCATTGTCCTTTTTCTTCGATAATACTTTTATATCAATCATGCCAAATTTCTTTTAGAGTTAAAGCTGCACGTCCTTCGATTAAGTTACGTCCCAAGCCTATCACATAGAAACTCTTGTTTAATGCCGCATGTTTATAATGGTAGAAAAGGTTAACGAATTCATCTTTGTCTTTAAGATTCTGCTCCATTACTATTCGCGGTTTATGATATTCTGTGTAATAGCTATCCACATAATGCTGCTCAGGTTTAGCCTCAGCGTTTTTATTCTTGTCACATATTTTTAACACTCCCTCTTCATTCAAGATATTGTAGGGGGTTGAAAGCTTTATGGCATTGCTAACACCTAACGACTTACATTCCTCCGCTGTCAGTGCTGAATTTATCTTAAATTCTATATCATCCTTTTTGTTAATAAAACTTTCGTTTGTGTCGCTTAGATAGATGAGATCATTGTCGTCGTTGCCTGTACTTATGAGACCGTTATCGCTATAAACCTTAACCTCAAAATTCTTAAGAAGAATGCTACTAACGTGAGCCATAAGAGGTACAGTATTAAGACCCCATTTCGTATGCCTAAAGAAGGTTGAGTGTCTGCGTGTTATTTCGCCCCACACAACATTAACAGGACCTAAGACCAAGAACCTCACACGCCCGCTCACCTTGTCACCTTTAGTTATAGGAATAGCAATGCCTTCTGCATCGATGCCCATTTTATAGTCGATGTTGTTCTGTATCTTAAATTCTGTTCCTACCAACTTGTCGCCTATTTTCGGATCAAATCCTATCGTAAAACACTGTTGATAATATTCATCATCGTCCGCACACTCGCTACGCTCCTTAAATGTCTTCCATTCAAAATCTGTTGTCTTTCCTTTAGTTCCTGTTTCAACAACACACTTATCACCGATAACAAGCATACAAGCGAGAACTGAAACTTTACTTATATTATCGCTGCTGACACCCACTGCGCTATATTTAAATTCATATTCCTGTGGCCCGTCGCCTGTATAAGGATAAAAGCCGCTATCATTGTCAACATCCCATTCTTCTTCATTACCTGGCGTTCCAACACGAAAAAACTGACGTGTATAATATCGGCCATCTGTATTGTTACGGCTCGGTACGGTATATAGAGGTGCACCTATAGGGTATGTATAGGACATGTCATACCGTGCACTTTTGTAAGACATAGAGCATTTCATAACAGGGTTAAGTATTACATCGCCTGACAGAACAATATAGTTGGTGGTGTTTCTATCCGATGGAGAAAAGACACCACCCGCACTGTTACCGTTATAGATGGCATAAGGAATATTCTGTTTAATGACACTCTCACTTGGATATGTCTTTTCCTCATCATTGTCAATAGCGTTGCCATTTACAGAAACAACCAGATAATTTGTCATGTTAACTTTTGAGACAGGGCTGTTATCATTGTTTGCTGTGTTTATTTTTACGCTTCCAAGCGCCATTAAACACGCCCCGGGGTTCTCCCCCAACCACTCTGGTAACGCTTGTTGATTCTTTCCGTCGTTACAGAAATGAGTTAGAAGATCTGTGTCTACCTGTCCGCCCATGGGGAATGACCAATGTTTGTGTCGTTTAATTTGCAGATACCATTTGACAATAGCACCACCACCAAAATCTGTAACCTTTTCATGTGTCATGTTGTAAAAGGAGTGCCATGCAGCTTTTCCTTTGCCGTCGGCAGAATATTCCGTCATGTATTTTTGCCGGTTAATGTAAGGGCTGTCAAGGTAGTCGTCATCCAACGGACTTTCAATCACATTGTCTACATTTTCTGTCTTGGCCGTCAACTGCAACTGATTGTAAACATCACCAATGCTTATGTTCGTGTCGCAGTCGGCAACATTCGCTAAAGAAATGGTTATATTGTCAGTCTTTGTTGTCTTAGCCTCATCTGACATGATGTTATGCCAGTTTATAGAAGTCTTGGCATCTTTTATACTTTCCCATGAGAATATATAAAAATCGAGTCCATCTTGCACAATATGTAAGTTAAGATATTTAAGGATCTCTTCCAAAACGGCATCCTGTGTCCATACGTCACTCTCATCCTCGTCCAAGAAAAGTAGCTCCGAGATAGTAAGCTGACTAAACACACGATACCTGTTATCCTCCATATAGTTGACCGACTTGCTGCCGTCATACCATAAAGGAAGAGTCTTATTGCCAATAATATCAACGCCCTCTGCGACACCTTGCATTATTTCAACCATGATGTCACGAAAAGATCGCTCCTTGGCTTCCTTCCTGACGGTTTCATAGTCTACTCCTAAAACTCCGACATTCTTATAGTTGTTGTACTGAAGAGCACTCAACACATCGATGCAGTTAAGTTCTATTTCGTCCCATCTTTCATTATAGGGTTGTGTGTATGCTTGCGGCTCTATAAAGCCAGCAAACACACACTTTTCGTTAATATAGATGTTTATTATTGCGTCACGGCATGATGAACAAAAGAAATCCTCGATGAAGTTACCACAAAGCAACCTAATGTTTGCAGATTGCCGCAACAGAACGTCAAATGTGTCATTTACCTCACTTGTTATCTCAGCAGGATCTTCACTAAAATACATGTCAGACTCTTCAGAACCTATCTCTAACGTCTGTGAACGGTCATTGTTGGTAACGATATGCACCGTCACCGTATCTCCTTGTTGACTTAAAAAACTGCCGTAAATATACATACTTGTTCTTTTTAAACATTATACACTCTCCCACTCTTGCCCGTAACCTTCTTGGTGTTCGACAGTTCCTTTAACATCTTTCTTGCATTAGCATCAAGATGCACATTTACTATTGTTGTCGAAGGCTCTATGTTGTTAAAGATGTTGTTCATTGTAACAGGCTGCATCTCCCATGCTGTAAACGTTGGAGGTTGAAAGTTGCCATTGACCATGTTAAACAAGCGGGTCTGTTGAAACTTGTTGAGTATCATCTCGCCGCTGTTGACACGGGCAAATTTCTTGTCGCCCGACGAAGAAGTGCCGCCAACAATGCCACCTGTAGCAAAGGCACCAGCTTGCTTAACGCTTGCAATCATTGCTGTAAGAGTAGCAAGACCTGTAGCAGCGAATGCCACCCATGCCCATGGACCCAACTTTCCTGCCTGCGCCGTAGCCGTAGCATATCCGTCTACCATTGTGGCAATAGCCTGCGCCATCGTACCAGCCACGTTGAGCTCGGGAACCTCAATAGCATCACCAAGACCAGACAAGCTGCTTCCCATCGCCTTTATAGCGTCACACGCTCCGCTCATTTTCTCTTTTGCCTTGTCAATATCCTCTGTTTCCACATCTATTTTGACAGGTGTGAGATTGAGCTTTTCAAGCTCCGCATTAATGTCGTCAATAGCTTTTAAAGCCTCTTCCTTATTGATTATACCAGCTTTATAGTCGCTCTGCACGCTATTAGCCTTACTTTGAGCATTCGCATAGCTCTGTCGTTTGTCTGCTTTGCTACCTTTTACGATGTAGGATGGCTCTACTTCAGCTTCAGCTTCAATTGTTACCTTTCCTTTAGTTGCCTCATCTATCTGCGTCTGTATCTCAGTAACCTTTGCATCGGCCCTGACCTTAGCATCTATTGTTGTAGCCTCATCAAACTCGCGCTGTGCATCTTGCAGTTGGTCTTGCAGCTCTTCTATATGCGTTTTAAAGTGCACGTCTATAGGTTTCAACCCTAAGTCAGACAATTTCTTGTTGATGCCCTCTATACGCTTCTGCGCAACACCTTTATCTGAAATTATGCCACTTTCGTAATCTTGCTTTATGTCATCAATACGTTTCTGGGCATTCGTATAGCTCTGTCGTTTATCAGCATCACTTCCTTTAACTATATAGGAAGGTTCTGTGTCTGCTTCTATGGAGACCTTACCTTTTGTCGCTTCGTCTATCTGTTTCTGTATCTCGGTTATCTTTGCGTCAGCCTTCACTCTGGCATCAACCGTCAATGCGTTATCCTTTTCCTTTTGTGCCGCCGCCAACTGCGCCTGTAGTTCCTCAACATGGGTTTTCTGTTCATCTTTCTTGTCTGTGCCGTGCTTCGTGGTAGTCTTGGTCAGGGTGTTTGGATTGGTCTTGCTGTAACCATCATACTGCTTGTATGTGATATTAGCGTTCTGCTTTACCAATCCCTCCATTTGCTTCCTTACGGCTTGCTCTTGTCGGTAAAGGTCTGTAATCTTGGCGTTGGCTTTCTCGTAGTCGCTTGACCCCTTGATCTCCACATCTGCATACTGTGGAATAATCTTACCGTCCCCCGCGTCCACTTGCCCTATTGCAACCCGTCGGGTCTTGCGCTTTTTGCTGAAACGGCGTGTCTTACCGTTGTCGTCGTGGGTGAAGTCGTGCCGTTTCTGTAGTAAGTCCGCTGCCTTGTTAGCCAAATCCCTAATTCGTATTTCGTTAATCATTTGATTACAGTACGCCTTAGAATTGCCAACGAGTGCCGTATACCACTGCGCCACGGTCGAATAATAGCCCATAGCCTCACCGTAGGTGTTATTCATTTCAGCAACAAGTTTCTTTTCATCCTCCCTGCTTCCCTTGAATGCCTTTAGTTTGGATATGTTTATGTCAATGGCCGCTGAAATCTCGGCTCTCTGCTGTGCCTCTTGCTGTCGGGCGGCTTGTGCTGCTTCTTCCTCGGCTGTGAGCTGCTTTGTGCTGTCTTTTGCTTTGTCTGAGGAAGTAGCCAAATAAGAAATAGCTTCCGTCAACGCCCAGACTGCCACACCAACGCCTGTTGAAATAAGCAAGGAACGAATAGCAATCTTTAGGGTGGTTGCTCCAATAGTCGCCCCGGTAAAAATCGCTTGCATTGTTCTCGCTACCGCCGACAATCCAACAACCGATGCTCTTGCAGCTATGCAAACCGCACTTACCGCCTTTGTCGTAATATTGAAATTCTTTATGATAACCGTAACTCCCTTGATACTGTTACCTAACGAAATCATGGAGTTTACGATTGACAACGCTTGTGCTGCAAAGGTAATCTTAGGCAACCACTTCGATACCAATTCGCCAATTTGCACCTTGATAGCCGCAAACTGCATTTCAGCTTGTTTTAGCTGTCCGGCATCAGTCTTGCCTAATTGGGCGTTCATGTGTCCCACATTATCGGTGATAATCTGCGCCAACATGGCGGCACGCTGCTGCTCCGTGCCATACTTCATTATATTCTCCTGCGCCTCGTTGAACGTGATACCCACACGTCTTAACGCCGATGTCTGCCCAGTCATAGCCTTGCCCATGAGGTTTGCCACGCTCCGGGCATCCTCTTGACTTACGTTTAAACCTTTCTGCTGCGCCAAAAGGTCGTTCATGGCTGGGATCAATTGTTCCAACGTGCCTTTTTCTTTCAAAAAGGTAGCTATCTGCTGTGCGCCCGTCTTCTGTATCGTACCACCGATAACACCTAACTTCGACTGCGCCCCGATAACCTCATTAACCTTTTTGATGTCCTCGTCGGTAGCATCCATACGCTGACGCATAACGGTAGTTAGCTGTGTGTTGGCTTGCTGTACGGCATTGTAGCTCGCCGTTAGTCCTGCCATCGTATCACGCAAACCGTTTATGGCACTCGAAGCGTTTTGCAAAGCCGTGACGGTTTGGTTTATCGTCAACAACTTATCACGGAACTGTTGGGCTGTAGACTTCGTTTCTTCCATCGCCTGACGCAACTTGCCAACATCAGTTGTGGCTATGCCCAGTTGCTCTTTTCCGTCGATAAGTAGTTTAATGTTAAACTTTATTTCTTTTGCCATAATTTCAACGTATAAGTAACAAACTATCGAAATATTTTATATATTTGCAGTATAAAATAATGGTTATGAGCATGAAACAGAGCAAAAACATATCGGAAAAGCGAAAAGCCAAAGAAAGAAAACTTTGGCGCAATGTCTTTATTGTCTCGCTCATCGCTGTTATAGTGTCGTTGTTGTTCCTTGGTTGCATAGCATTTTTCCTTAGTGTCGTGTTCGCCATCATGGCTTATGGACAATATGATTCCCTCAAACCAATCGAGGATTATGGCGAAACTCCTTGGTGGTATTTCGGTCTTTAGCCGTTTCCCACTTTTCCCAACACTTCCTCAAAACGCTTTAACGCATCTTCCTTAGATACTGCCGGGGCTGCTTTCGTATGCTCCGGCTTTTTCTTCTCCCATGGGAAGGAAAGAAGTTTTTGGGGCGTTAGCCCTTTCTTTGCATACGGCTGTATGATGATAGTCGCAAGCATACGCATACGTTCCCAACTGTCTTGATAATGCGCCGTCCGCTCCTCGCTGTACGCCCTGTATATGTTGTTGAATTCTTCAGGCGTTATAGCACAAAAATCATTGTAAGGCATGCCGATGTTACCAACGGCAATGCCCAACAACTCCAAAATGCCTAACTTTTTTTTTCACCCTCAGCATCGCTCTCAGGAGACTGCTCTGCCGTTCCGTTCACTACCTCCGTCCATTGGTTGAGGTCGTCTGGCGTAATACTGTCTGCAAAATCCATCAGCGACATGTCAAAAGGCACGTTGTCTTTTTTGCAAGCCGACGCTACACAGCAGAAGAGGTAGGCACATATATCCGACAAGTTGCCGCCTATCTCTGTCACCTCCTTGCCTGTTTCCTGTTTAAAGCGAAGCATAGCCCCCATAGTCTGTCTACAGGGGTATTCCTTGCCGTCTATCTTAATCTCGATTTTCCTCATGTAACCAAAATTGTTTAGATCTAAAAAACCTTCACTTAGTGCCCTGTTACCTCATGCACATCGCCTGTTGAAGTCTTTCCCGGATAAACTTCAGGTTCACCATCGTTCTCCAAAGATCCGCTGTATGTAGAATCGTCCGAAGCCGGGCTTGTCTCTTCCAGCGAAGCGATAACAAAGTTGCCCTTTACATAAGGTGCTGTGTCGTTGCCACGCTTAAAAGCCTCAACCTCCACGCTCTTGCCTTGACCCCAGCTGGGGGCAATCTGCTCGTAACCGCTCTCTGTCTCATCGTAGAAGCGTAGACCCTCGAAGCTGATAGATACAGAAAGAGCCGTAACACCCTTCTCTTTCCACAAACCGCTGCTTTTTGCCGCAGACGCTACAGGCTTCACAGCGCGGTCTTTGGTTTCGCTGTTAAACGTGAGCGTATGACTTGAACAATGACCAACAGCCTTGCCTGCTACTTTCAGCAGGAGATCGCTACCATTTATATATCCATTTTCCATAAAACAATTGATTTTAAACTATTTTAAATTTTCACTCTAAATATAAGACGCTGAAAAAAAGCATCATCCTCATAGCCTTCCTCGCTATCGTCAAGAACACAACCACGCATCACCAACCCGTCACGCTCTCTTTGAGAATAGTCAAGCGCAGACCTTACAGCCTCGGCAAGCTCTACACTTTCCGCATACTTGGCTGTATAACACACAACCTCCATCGTTACAGTGTCAGCTCCGGGCATACCCGCTTTTGTAGAGTTATGTTCTAACGCTGCCCGTCGATACAGGATGTATGGAAGCAGAGCTTTGTCTATGACGATAGGAAAGATCTTGTTTGTCCTTCGCTTCACCTCCTCATCTGTCAGAAGGATGTCGCGAATGATAGCGCCAGCGCTCAATGATGTTTTTTTCTGTGTCATTTTTTCTTATATTACAAAAGTCCTTGTTTTCTCGCCGCTTTTTCAATGTTGTTTTGCAGGTCATTGAAAAGATTAGCCTCTACCTCACCCGTAGCCTGCTGTTCCGTTTTCGCCAAAAAAGCGTAACGTTTCATCTGACCGCGGTTAGCGCCGCCTCTGAGATACTGTCTGACTTTCTTGCCTGTAAACCTACTCTTGCCAAAAAATGAAGAAATCCGTCGTCCTGCCTTACGGTAACGTGTTCCATCCTCAGCCCACATCAGCACAGGCTTTTCTTTGCCCTGACGGTTGAGATGAATACCCTTACGTCGCCCATGGGGCTTAACACTCACCATAAATCCCATGCCGTAGCGATCAGGATATGTTCGCACATAAATGCCGCTTGACATGCTTCGCTTCGTTCCCTGGCCAATGCCGCTTGACCGCAGATTGTCCACAGCAGCCTTTTTTAAGCGGTTGCCCTCTCTACGCATGGCACTCTTCATGGCCTTACGTTGTGTTTTGAGATCAAGTGCCTTGTATACATCGGCAAAAGGCCTTTTAATGTCAGTAACAGCCTCTCCCATTCGTTTGCAGCGATTAAACAACGTTATTCGTTAACACGTTCACAAACTAAAGTTTTCATTCCCTTATCGAGGTTAGGAATAATGTTTGTCACAGAGTAAAGGTAGCCGCCGAGCTGTTGCACTCGCCAGTTTTCCTTCACTCTATGCGCATCCCTAATGTTAAATTCAGCACGATAGTCAGGGAAATGCTCGCCCACCTCGTTGCTTCGGCTTCCGCTTTGCTTTACCCGTTCAGCCCATATCACAGCCAACGGTTCATAGGTAGTCGCCTCTTCACCAAAATCGTTGGTGCTTGCTTTAGGCTGCATCAACATCAAGCGATATTTCATAGCCCCGGCTCTCATACTAACTTACGATAAGGTTTTATTAGACTTTGCAGCGAGTCGGGCACCGAATGCATCTGCACGCTGCTCACGCTTTCGCGCTGATTGTACCAATGTGCTCCAAGCATCATTATAGCATGCTTGATGGGCAGAGGCACATCACCGCCTCCCATCTGCTCTAATTCTGCCCTGGTTCTATTGGTTGCCGTGATCACAGCTTCCTCTGCACTCTCGAGAATAAACATCAGATAATCATCGTCATCGGCAAAATCATCCGCACGGACATGCTTCTTAAAAAGTGACAGACTCACCACATTCATATCTTTAAAACTTTAGGTTGATTATATAATCTTATGCCTTTCCGCCTACCTTGCCAAGCTTGAATGCCTCGGGACGAAGAGTCTTGGTGGCATAGTCGGCATTGAGTACAAAGTCAACGCAGTCTTTACGAGCCTTGCTGTAAGGATCTACGATAAAACGCAGAGAACCAAACATGCCCATGGGCTGATAGCGCCAATCGCCAAGGCCGATATACTCGGTTCCTTCAGCAATCTTTGCGTAATCGCCAGAAACCATGCCCTTAAGATTTGTAACAGCGGAAGCACTTGTCACGGTAAACTTAGCTGTATTTACCTTTGGGTCAAAGTCTTCTGCTTTTGCCCATGATGATCCGTTGTATTTCTGATAAGAGATTTTCACGTCACGAATAACGTTAGACGTATAAACGGGCAAGCCACACAGCATGCCGTTCTGTATCATGGGCAAAAATACACCCTTCTCATTGATGGGAGTTCCTTCAAGAATGGCCTCCATGCTCTTTGTCATCACCCAGCAGAGGTTGGTGCCGTCAATACCTGTCTCAAGCACAGCAGCCTTCATCTCAGCGTTCAGCTCCTTGAAGGTAGGCACGGCAGAAAGAAGCACAGGGTTGTCCTTCAAGCCAACAAATGGACCTACGAGATTAGTGGCGTTGTTTACCTTGTTTATACCACACACGATTTTGTTAAGCAGCAGGCGGATGGCCAATGGCATCACTTCCTGCACAATTGTTGCGAGAAGGCCCTGTGTCTGATTGAGCGACTGATTAGACACAGGAATAGCGATGCCAATGCGCTCAGGAGCTGCTGTCATTTTGCTAAACGGAATCCTCGTGTCGCTAAGCTCAGCACCTTCACCGGCCAGCTCTGCCTCTACCATCTCGTACATCGGCCACACAAAGTCACCTGCCAAACCCGTTGGCATAGGCAAACCTACCTTGTCCAAAATAAAGCCTTCCTGTAGAGGTTTCAGTATATCCTGAATGTTAAGAGGCACGATAGCACCTTTGGCAACATCCTGCACCATCATCATGTCGCGCAGGAACATGATCTCTGTGCGCTGTCCGCTTGCAGCGTTCTCGCGGATGATATTGATGGCATCATCCTGTGCACTTGGGTTCTCACGCAGATGCTCGGCTGTCGCGGCCTGCATCTTCATCTGGAGCACCTGGTTCTCGCGGGTAAGAGCCTCAAACTCGGCATTCTCGGCTTCGTTGCGCTCACGCTGCTCCTTCTCGCATGCGTCCGCTATTGCTGTGATACGATCACAGTTCTGCTGGAACTTGTCTATCAGCTCGCGTACTTGCAGTTTTCCTTTTTCTTTCTTCATTCTCTTTGAAATTAAATATTAAACATCTTAAGTTTGGCAGCGTGACGCATTTCACGCAACTGCCGCATCACTCTTTCTTTCTCTTCTACAGTCGGCTCTGTAGCAGACTGTTGCTCACGCTTTAGCTCAGCCGTTAGTTCACGCACCTCTACGCTTGTGTCTGGATAGTAAGGATTTGCAGCCAGCGTAAAGTCATAAATGCCTGTAACGGCTTTCACTCTATACGTTATATTGTTCACCCCGTTGGCCGCTACCTTACTTTGACGCTCAACGAAATCGCTGTCAAAGTAGTGGGTTGTAAAAGCAAAGCTGCAACCGCTTATATCACCACGCCGAACCAGCTCGAGAGCCTTGTCACCGTCAACGGTATTGGGGGCAGTAAATTCAAACATCACGCCCTTGTCGTCAACAGTATACGATAAAGTGCCGCCGCCCTTGTTGCTTCGGGCAAGTAACGAATGACTGTCATGGAACATTGTCATCTTGATGTCCTGACCATCCAAAAACTCTTTTGTGACTGCTTCAGGGGCTATCACCTCCCTGGCCTCACTGTCCTCGTCGCTCCACAACGGGGCAGACGGCACGTTAAACAATATGGCATATCCTGTAATCGTGCGGCTGGGAGTCTCGCCCTCTGCCGCCTCTCGTATGTGTAGCTCTGTAGGCGTACACACACATCTTCTTATCACTTTATTCTTCGTTTCCATCTTCTTTTTCCTCCTTCTTTTCTTCCTTTTTTGTTGTTGCCGCTACGGCGTTGTTGTCGTTGATGTCACGCAGATTGGCCGACACAAGAATTTTGTCGCCTCCGTCTATCGGGGGCCTGTTTTCTATCTGTCGCCAATCGTTGACGGTGTAGATGCCAGCAGCTATTGTCGCCGTCTGATATTTCACCTTGCTGTCAAGGTCACTCGAATAGAGAGCACGTCTGTCGAATTCAAATTTCCGTTTGCAGCAGAGAGATGGAGCTATCAGCTTTCGTAGAAACTCGTTCTCTATGTTTCTCAACAGCGGGTTAAGGGTATTGCTAAGAAAAGCGACATTGGCCATTTCGGCGCTCTTGTAGTTATTGCTTGTGTCGTCAAACACGAACGAGGGATGAACGCCAAAAAAGCGACAAATGTCACGCACCGTAAATTTGCGGCTTTCCAAGAACTGCATGTCTGTTGAAGACAAAGAGATCTGCTTGAAATCAACCTGTCCAGGCAGACTAACGATTCGCTCTCCGCGCTGAAAGCGGCTGTCTACGTCTTCTGCTGTCTTGTCAAGCTCATCGTCTTGATACTCGCCAAAGCCTGTTACCGTCTTGTCGTTGCTTATGATACCTCTTACGTTGCCGCCATTGGAAAATCGCTTCAATATTTCTCGATCACCCGTTATGGCGATGTCTATGGTTTGTCGTGCATACTCCAATACGCTCACACCCTGTTTGCCGTTTCTCGTATGCCCTTTGATGTGTATGATGTTCGCCTCGTCATACACATCGTTCACTCCGTTCACCGTGTCGCACACGGTGTAGGTGTCGTCGTAGATGTTATGTGTCACCGTGTGGCGGCCACAAAGCACCAAACGGTCAACCTCCATCGTCACTACGCTGTATATCGGCACAATATAAGCATTGCCGTCAAGCAGGACGTTCTCCACAACCTCCTTCCAAAAATCGAAGGCCGATTTTGTGTAGTCTGGCTGCACATTCAACAGGTAATGAAGTCGGCTGCTTTTGTCTTCCACATAAATGTCATCCTTGAGACGCATATATTGTAACGGCAAGTTAGCCACACTCTCACTAAGCAGCTGCACGCATCTGTAAACAGTTGCTACAGACAAAGCAGAATGGCCAGAACCAAAGTAGCTGAAAAATTGGGTATAATCGCCCGTTCGCGGCCCCGTTGAAGAAGACGCTTCCGTTGTGCTGTCAGTCTCGTTGCTGCGCTTAAAAAGATTTATTATGTTTTGCCAAAATCCCATCGACTATACTTTTTAGCATAAAGTTAGCTATTTTGAAAGGTGTGTTAAAATTTAATATGGCACATCATGGCACATCATGGCACATCATGGCGCAATTATTATTTTTTTAACATTTCATTTTCTTCAGTTATCGCTCAAACGTGTACAACAGTCCTAACGTCATGAGCATCGTGATAGTGCCGTCTATTTTTCGATATTGTGACAATTTCAGCGGTTTTTTGTTCTCCAAGTTGTCACTGTCGATAACACAATTTTCCAAGCAGAAGATGTTGATAGGATTGTCGTTCATCATAATCTTTGGCGGATCGCTCCACGCCAACATTTCAAAGCTTTCAACGGGAAGGTTGAAATTGCCGTAGGTCTGACTAAAAGGAGTCAACACGTTTCTTGCACCCACCGACTTTAAGATGCTCGTCAGCTCTTGTGCCTTGTATGCGTCATAGCCTATACGCACGATGTTTACAAGTTTTGAACGCCTTATGATGTCTTCCGTTATTAATGCCGTGTCTATCTTTTTACCTTTGCAGAAGTTCAGATAACCTTTTTCGTTCCACAATCTATAAAGCTGCTCATTAGGATGTCCTTTAAGAGAACCTTCGGGAAAATAGTAGTCGGTATGCGTGTAAAAACTCTTTGTGCTTGAGAGGTAAATGGTGTAAGACACGGCGCTAAAGTCGTCATGCACCGACAAGTCAAAGGCCACGGCGCAGTCTGGCCGTCCTTGCACGTTGTCAATTGAGAAATTTCCTACAAGTTCTTGCGCCTTTTCATGACTAAACCATGTCTTCTCATCGTTGATGGTGAAGACGTTGAGCAGTTTGGTACGAAAGGCCAACATGTTTTCTGCTGACAACTGTGCACTCTGCCACTCGTTTTCATAGTAGTCGCTCTGCACCGTTATGCCCAGATGCGGCTGCACCTTAGCCCATGTTTTCGGATCATCTTCTTTATCGTCAACGTCCGGCATGAAGAGCGAGGCAAACATGGTGTCACTCTCTGCCTCGCCACGCAGCACCGCCATTACGCCCTCCAGTTCATGGGCAAAAGGGCCGTCTACCACCTCGCTTGCCGTAGTGATCACGATGGTCAACGGCTCCCTTCTGGGTCCCATCGAGGTTGTGAGCACGTTCTTCAGGTCTGCCCCGTTACGCCCTGCCGTGTTTCGTGCCTGGGCATATTCGTCCATGATGACAAGCGAAGCAAAGAGGCCGTCTTTCGTCTTGGCGTTGGCTGTCAAACATTGAATCAAGCTGTCACGGCCATGGTCTTTAAACGTGATCTTTTCACGGTTAACCTTAAAATGTTTTTCGCGAGGATCGATATCAAACATGATATTTCGTATCTCGTCAAAGCATATCTTTGCCTGATCATAGCTGTTTGCGCCGACATAAGCCTGTGCGTTGTTGTCGCCAAAAAGCATGTCGTACACCGCCATGGCAGCACATGAGGTTGTCTTGCTAAACTTACGCGGAACGAAGAGGTAAGCTGTCCTTATCAGGCGGCGACCGTCAGATCTGGCGAAACCATAGATATTCGCAAACTGATAAGCCTGTACAGGAGTCAGCTTATAACGTGTCCTTCCTCTTAAACCGCTAAATCTTATCGTCTCATAGAATTTAAAGAAATGGCGCACCCTCTTTGCTTTCCACTCATATTTGTCGAGCATCCGCAAGAAACGGCGCACACCCAATATCTCGTAAAGATTGTGAGCTTCAGGATTGTCAATGACGCTAAACACATAATCGCCGATGCGCTTGTCGGTCTCGACGAGCACATCGTAAAATTTCGTGGCGTATACACTGCTGTTCCTTTGCAGTTCTTCCACAACATTCCCTTTGTATTCCCTCCATTGTTTTCTCTCTTCCTCTGTCATTCAGCATCCTCCTTCATAGCCGCCCAAAATTCGTTAAAGTTGTCATTGTCCGTTTTTCTTTCCTTGCTTTCCGTGTTCATACCCAATGCCCTTAGGGCCTTCTGTGCCTTTTCAGACACATCAAGGTAGAGTTTCTCCTTTGGGTTTATCGTTGCCCGCTCGTTACCCTCTCGGCTGTATTCTATGTTGACTGCCTTATGACCCTCAGACAAAATCTCGTCATAAAGCATATCCGCACGCACCAACAGCCTTGCCGTTATCTCCACTTGATAAGTGAGCTCTGCTGTGTATTTCCCTTGTGCCTTTAACAACTTGACGATATAATCTTTCTTATTCTTCACCTTACGTTCAACAATCTTTCGTCCTTTTCCTGTCTTGTTGCCGTCTTGTAGCTGTAACGGTGTGCCCGATGGCGACGGATCGGGAACCGTCTGCTGAGCCTTGTCACTATAGCCGCGGTTCTTTCCCTTTGTTTTAAGGAAAAAAATAACAGAAGACACATCGCCATTTTCAATCATTTGCATCAACTTGCTTTCAGCAAAATCGACTTGTGTTTCTGCTATTTCGTCTGCTTTCTCTCTAAATTCCTTGTCTCCATGGTACCAGCGATAATAGGTAACACGAGATATGCCTACGGCATTACATGCAGGTGCAATGATGCCGTAGGCTTTAGACAATGCTTTCAGGAATTTAGTCTTTTTTACGTCCATTCCGCGTCTTTTTTTTATAGTGTAACATGTGTAACATTTTTACCCTCATTTTTTTGCCCCAAAATCCCCCACGGTCTCAAAAATTACCCGCGTGTGGAAATGGGAGGTGGCGAGGTTTAGCATGGAGTACCCCCGATTTAAAAAACCACCCCCGGGGTGTCATGATGTCAAGTCATAAATTTTTCGACGAACCTTAAGAGGTGGTTCTTCGCCCTGCTTTTCGCTTGTTCTTTTCCGCAGCGTCCCATCTCTGTGTGCGTCTTCACATGACAGTCATGGCACAGCGCCTTCAGGTTGGTGTAGTCATACATCAGACGCTCCTTCTCTTGCCGTGTCAGTCCGTTCTCCACAGGTATGATGTGGTGCACCTCTGTAGCAGCCGTCACTCTTCCCTCTTCTTCACAACGTTCACACAGCGGGAAGTCGCTTAGCTTGTCACGTCTTAGCCTCAACCACCGTGTTGTGTGTATCAGCTTTTTGTAGTCCTTGTCCTTTGCCATATTATATCCTGCTTCTAAATGTCAATGATAACCCTGAATAAACCCAAGCCAAAAGCACCGCGTCTCTCTGGTCTTGCGACATGCGGGGCAACTTGTTCTTGTCTCCGACAACACATTGCAGTTCTTTCTGTGTGATCTTGCCATCTGGACCTCGCCAATATTTCCTTAAAGGAGGAACGACATAGTATTTCAGGCCCATAGCCTCGCACATCTCGGTCAGTAATATGCCTGTCTGGTGGTTCATCCCGACAGATCGGCCTATAGCTGCTGCCTTGCGTGCTGTCATTCGTGACGTTGTGTGCCAGTTGCTTGTTGTCAGCCAGCCTCCTTCAATCACCACGCCAAAGCGTGTGCCGGTCTCTTGTTTGTCCTTTAGCAAGGACAGCAGCTCACTAAACGTTGCTGTTTGTGTCTGCACCTCTGCTGTGGTCTTGTGCACGATCCCGACACCACTCTTCGCATTGTCGGGATCGATGCCTATCACCACATCAACATTTGTCATGTCTACAATCATATTTGTCTACAAGTTGTTTTGTGAGTTCCATTATGTTTTCTTCTTCTACCTTCTCTTCCGGTCCCGCGATGTCCAACCCTGCCTCCAGACGCATGCGGTCTTCTTTGTCAAGAAGATGCCACACGTCACGGTTTCGGTGCAACGCATAGTTTCCTGCATCGTTCAAGATATTATAATCTTGCGTTTTCTTTATCAAGATGTCAACAGCAAGCACAATGTTTGGATCTTTGTTAAGGTTGATGTCGGCAATGCCTGGTGCTCTCAGCAGCGGCTTTGTTGCTCTGTTCCACCACGCCAAGATGTCTGCAAAGTCGCCACTTGCAAACATGCGTGAGAGGTCAAACCCTAAGATCTTTCTGAAATAAGCGAAGAGCCTCACAAAGGTTTCGTGAGCTATGTCGGCCATTATACGCGCCGTTTCCATCTTTGCAATGACATGATGATTCGGCGCACCATATTTCAGCAGATACGAGTCTATTGCCATGTAAAGCTTAAAGACATGAGGTTGAAAGATCTCGTCGGCGCGGTCTGTTGTGTCGAGCCACAGCTGAAACTTGTTGCCTAACACGCTTTCGATCTTTTTGTTTAGCACCTCATATTGACGCAATGCCTGTCTTATGCATCGCTTTGTCTCGTGTCTGAACAATGGCGTCTTCGCGATTGCTTCTCGCGCGTCCACCATTGCCGTCTGCACGGTGTTATAGTTTGAGCCCATCATCAGATAGTAGAGAGAACAGCAGCGGTCTATCTGCTTCATCTGCTTTTCTTTCTGTTCAAGGCTATAAATAAGTGGTCTGTTCATTTTGTTTTCTTTTTTATTGTACTTCTTGCACAAAGCGTTTAACTGCTTTGCTCACCCTTTTGCCGTGGCTGTTTAGGCAGACCTTTCCGTAGCTGTGAATGGAACCGATATATTCAATCCCACAAGCCTCAGCTATCTGTTCCTCTACAAAACATCCTGCCGAGCCAACGCTGTCAAGAGCCTGGATGTAATAGTCAGAACAGAGCAGCTTTCTAAGAGACGCTTTCATGTGCGTTGCATGTTTCGCTGTAGATGGAGCACCGTTCTTCATCGGGTTAACAGGATAGAATCCTAAATCTTTCAGGTTCTGCTCCACTTGTCGAAAGAACCGTTTCCTCTCTTCTCGGTCACGGCCTGTCACGGGTGCCGATATGAAAACTTTTGGCTGTACCATATTTTATCAGTTTAAATTTTACCTGTTCTCAGTCCAAGCTCCTTGGCTATTGCAAGAAACTCGTTTAGCTTGTCTGGCGACACCTTTGTGTCGCGGCCTCGACATTGAACGCTGCCATCCACAACGTTAAAGTAGACGCTGCCAAACGTCACGTCGAGGAAATATGTTTCACATACATTTTCCATTCTTACACTGCTTTTGTCTGTATTTGTTCTGTTTCTTGCTTAAAGCTGTCACACGTTTGTGCTGTGACGTGGTGCACATAACGGCGCAACGCTAAGCAGTTGCGTGCGTTTATGCAGTTGCGTGCGTTTTGGCACGTTTCACAAAGCGACGGTGTTTTCTTCATGTCGTTCATACAGCTTTAGGTTTCCATTCTATACCCAGCTTCTCAAGCGTGCCGTTCTTCTGCATCATCCTGAGCAGACCGTTAAGCCTTCCGTTGTTCGGCTCACGCTCCACCCTTTCGATGTATGACAGCGCGAGCTTCCGCTGCTTGTCTTCTGGCGTTTCTTCTTTAGCCTCAACAGCCTCCTTGATAGCTTCGTCAAGCGAAGGGTCTGTGTTGCAGCTTTTGGCGTTGCTTGTCTGTGGCTTTTTGTTTTCGTCGTTATACACACCTTCAAGCACGTTGGCAAAGTTGTCCTGCTTCATCATCCAGTCGAAGTTGGCCACCCAGCCGCTGCCTTTCCTTCCGTTAAGCACGTCGCTCTTCATGGCGTTGTCTATTGCCCGGTAAACCACAGCAGCATCGCCCCCATGCTCTTTCACCCGTTGCATGATCAGGAGCTGCCTGTTCTTCGTCACTATCGTCAGGCGACGCATGGCGCTGCCGCTCTCCTCGCACTTGTCGTTCCAATGCTGCTGTATGTCTACAAACATCGGATCCAGAGGTTCACGCTCTTCTTCATCAGGACAATCAGAACAGCCTGCTGCCGCCGCTGCCGCTGAAAAAGGCTTGCCCTTTTTCTTAGAAGCTTTAGCTTCTTCTTTTATTATATCATTATCATTATCATTATGCATCGACTTGCATCCGTTTGCATGCTTTTGCATCGTTTGCATGCTTTTGCATACATTTGCATTGTTTGCATCGTCTGCATCGTCTGCTGTTTCTTTTTCTTTGCCCCATCTCTTGTTTGCGCTTTCCCTTCTCCGTTCGCATGTCTCCTTGTATTTCAAGCGGTTAGCATCCATATCACGTTTTATGAAAGAGAACGCCATCTGTATGTCTGGAGGCAGTCTTTCAACCTCTTCTTCGCGGTTGTAAAGGAACAAAGCACGCAATAATTTTCCTAATTTTTCATCATTTAGACCTGATAGAATGTCATAATATGATGCATAGAGAATGAAAGATTTTTCCATAATTCTTGCGGTTTTAAGTTCTTTTTCTTATCCGTTTTCAAGTCTATCCAAAAGCATGCAAAAGCATTTCGTGTTTGCATTTGCAAACGTTTGATGCAATTGTATGCTAAAGAAAGCAGATGCATTCAAATGCATGCAAGCGCGTCCTGTTGCACGTCGATGACGCAAGGCGTTGTTGATTATTTTCCCCATATTGTTTGTTGTTTTGCTATTCTTTAAGCCCAAGGGCTTTGTTTATTTCATCTACGCGCTTTCTGACACGTTCCTCTCTTAGCACAAGATGTACGTCGAGGTCGCATCTCATTATGAGGCGTGATATTTCGGGACGTGTGTCCTCGCTCTCCAAAACACATTCTCGGAAGTCGGCCACTCCGTGGTTGAAGAAAATCTCGTAATAGTGGTCTCCTACATGAGGATAGTGATAGAAGCGTCCGTCAACATTCCACACGATACGATGGTCGCGAAGAGCCTTACGGTAGTCGGCAAAATCCTTGGCTGTTGCGAGACGGAAGTGATAATTGCCCTTTCCACCGCCCGGAAGATTGTATGTTAAATCGCCGCCTGATGTGCATGGACGAAACTCGGAATCGTGAAAATCGTCATAAGGCGAATAAGCTTTCCAATGGGCAAATAACATGTTGTCTTTTGGATTTATGCCATGCCAGAAGAAGATCGTGCGTCCTACACATCCGTCAATAGTCTTTACAACAAGGTCGTTATGCTTGAACCACGGACCACGGTAGATGGACAGTTTTCTTTCCGAGAGTCGTGTGCTGCCGTCCTTTTGGTTGGCGTAGAAGACGCTTATATCATCCTTTCCGAGAAATTTGTAGAGGCTTTCTACTAACACCTGGTCATGGTTGACTCCACAGTCGAAAGCCCTGATTTCGCAAAGGTGGCCACTTCCGCAAACTACCTTGAAGGGTATGCCTTTAGCCTTGTATGTCTCATATCGTTTCTTGGAGAAACGTTCAATAACGATGGTGTCGTTTTCACACTGTTTGTTGCTTGAGTTAGCCTCAACACTTTTCTTTCCCATATTGTTTGATGTTTAAATGAATAATTGGCGAGAGAGCCGTTTCAAAGCCGTCTGCCGTGTCTTTTCTTTCTGCTGCGGACCGACAGGTCCTCTTGTCGTTATTAAGGGCCGTATGGCCGTTTGTGGGGATGCGTGGAGTCGAACCTCGCTTCTGAAAAACCAGCTCCTGAGCTTCGCTAAGCTCTCGTTTGCGCTCTATCCGTGCCGCGCCCGGCATCCCCGTTTGTCAAGGCGACCTTCACAGGCAGCCTCAACATTCTTTCAAACACAAATATGGTTAAAGTTAAAGATGAAAAAATCTTTCCTTTCCACGCTTGGTTCTTCGTGTTCTTTTATTATAACAAACAAAAAAATATGTAATCATAATCCTATATCCGTCATTCCTCGACAAGCAGTATGTCGTCGATCTGCCGGTGTCTGGCAAACCACACAAACAGGCACACATCAATGTGCAACAGCACCAAGGCTGCAACCTTTGAGCCGATGAAGATCAGCCAGAAATGTTCTTCTCTCGGCGATGGCAGGGCTATGATGTTAAGCGCAGCCAGCAGGGCGACGGCTCCCATGAGCCAATAACGCCAATTTTTTGCAATCTGTTTCATTTATTGTTTGATTTTATGAGATGATGGATTGAACGTAGGAATATTTACCACCACCATAACTCGTTCATTGTTTCATTAATAGCATCCTTGACACGGTCTTTACAGCACAACATATTAGGAGAAAGCCTTAACTGAGCTATGCTAAGCAAAACACTCTCTACTTCTTTCTTTGTCATAGTGGATGTGGATAATTCTCTTTTGTGTCGCTCCTTTAGATAATCCTCTATCTCATCCGTAGACATATCATCAAGCACTTCTTCCCATATCTCATCCGTGTCGATCCGTACTTCAACGTCTTTATATATTGTTTTCATTGTTTACTATCCGTTTTATTGATGATAAATCATTTTCCAACACTTGATAATCTCGGCTCCTGTCGTCACACGCACCCGTCCGAGCTTTCGTCTTTTAAAATGGATGTATCCCTGGGCTGCATACCTTGCCACGGTGTGCCTGTCTACATGCAGCGCCCTGGCAGTCTGTGACAGGTTGTAGAAGCCCTCGGGGTTCACGTCAGGTTTAGCTATTATCATTGTCTTTCTTTTTAAGCTCCACAACGAGCCATGCCTTCTTTATCTCTGTAAGCGAATACCACACGGCGGCGTTGCGGGCCTTTCCCTTCTTTATGGGCGTAACCAAGCCAGCCTCAACCCATCGTTTCAGCGCTGTCGCCTGATAGCCCCTTTCTACGAGAAACCTCTTTGCCTCGCTCTGCTTTATGCGGTCAGTCTGCGGCTCCCTGCTTTTCAGGAAGCCTTGTATGCCAGCGTCAACGGCTATCGTCACCAATCGCTGAAAGTCTGTTAGGCTGATGTTCATGTTCTACACGTTGTTAGCTATTCTTACTTTACCCAGAAGGGTGTCCACTGAAACTCTGTATTTTTGGTAGCCGGCCTCCGCGTTAAGGCTACCGGCTATCGTTCTTAGCGACGACACGTTGGTGTCCTTTATGGCGAGGGTCTTTATGTCGCCCTCTGCTATGCCACGGAACATTGCCTTCAGACAGTCTTTCCGCGGCTTGTAACGTCCTCTTTTCTTTGCCATCATATTATTCGTTTTTTACTTCTTTTTCAAGATCTTCACATTTATTTCTTAGGTCTGCTATTTCATCATAGAAATATTCTCTTTCTTCTTCGTCCATGGCATAACCTCTATCTAATTTAGCCATGCATACATCAAACTTGCCTACCAAGGAAACAGCAGTACTGCGCAAAAATTCAGCATGATTTTCATTAAGAGTTTTTTCTGCTACTTCCAATATGTTGAAAACCGCTACGTCTGTCTTATCCCAAAGATCTTCAAGCTTTTTTCTATCCTCTTTCCGTTCTTTCTCAATGCGGTCCCGTTCTTCCTTCAGACTGTTGATGCTGGACGCCAGATTGTGGATGCTGGACGCCAGATTGTGGTACAACGCGTTGACGAGAGTCATGTCTTTGCAGTTCTTGTAAGCAGCGCAAAAGCTTTGCTTGTCCATCTCGGCGCCTGTTGCCATGTACAGGTCATGAATTTTGTCAAACTCATCTTCTGTCGGGTTGATGCCCGTGAGTTCCGTGAATTCCTGTTTTGTCATATCTTCAATCTTTATTTGTTATGTTCTTGGCTGCTGCCTTGGCTTTTTCCAGCAATAATCTTCTGTCGTCGAGGCTTAGCTTATAATCTCGTTCCAACATGCGTTGAGCCACCAAATTTTCACGTTCTAAGCTTTTAAAGGAGTCTTCACTCCTGTCTGGTAATAAAACCATCAAGTATATGTAGATATATTCTACAATGTGAACAAAGATTCTATCTTCACCCTTGCCGTATATTATACAAAATTCTCTTTCGGTTATAGGTGTATAGTCTTCCATGCCCAACTTCTTACAGTCCTCTTTATCAACAATCTTAGAAAGGGCGTTTGACAATTCTATAAATACCGTACACAGCCCGTTGATGATTTCAAACTCTTCGTCTGTCGGTTTCAAACCCGTGAGCATCGTAAATCCTTCTTTTGTCATATTGTTCGTTTTTTATTTTATATTCTACTTGCCAAATCAAAAACATTTTGTATATTTGCAAATGTATTAATGATTTCGATTGCAAAGATAAGACACATTTGTATTACAACAAAATTTTATAAGACTTTTTGTATTATTTTAACACTAATTAAGACTTATATGTATTATGATGCAAGAAAACGTAAAACATAAGTGTATTACAAAGGCTTATGAGCATCTTAGATCTATTGGTAAGGTGCATACAAAAACAGATGTTGCAAACATAATGCACGCATCTCGTCCTAATGTAACAGCTGCACTTAACGGTGATAGCAAGTTCTTAACAGATAATTTTCTAGAAAGATTCAATGTAGCCTTTGACAACATGTTTAACCTCAAATGGCTAATGACAGGCGAAGGCGACATGCTTTCCTCCACATCAAGCGCTCAGCCTCAACCATCGGTTAAGAATGAACGTGTGGCAGACGATGAGGCTTATAAGGTACCTTTGGTTCCTATCTCAGCTCTTGCAGGATCATTAAACGACTTTAGCCTGTCTGTAAAGCGCGACGACTGCGAAACGGTAATATCGCCGATAAAAGACATCGACATGGCCATAAAAATATCTGGCGACAGCATGGAACCCGAATATCCTTCAGACAGCCAGGTGTTCGTCAAGAAGATCAATGAACGGGCGTTCCTTGAATGGGGACGCGTCTATGTGCTCAACACCTGCAACGGCATCGTCATCAAGCGCCTCATGCCCACCAACGACCCTAACACGGTGCTCTGCGAAAGCATCAACCCCAAATATCCACCCTTTGAGGTGAACCTTGAAAACGTCAACGGCGTTTATAGAGTTATAATGTGCATGAGCTTCAAGTAAAAACTGTTACATTTGCATAAAATTTTAATAAACAAATAAGATGGGAACATTAGAAGCTTTTTTGGTAATCATGGCTGTTATAAGTGGTGGTCTTGTCGTTTGGTCATACACCAAATCGGGGAAGAAATGGCTTAACAGCCTTTAAGGAAAATAGTTATGGCAGATTACATCGGTCTTATGGCAATAGGCATTCCGTGTGTATTGTTCATCATCTTCTCGATGACAAAGCACGGCAAGGAATGGATGAGAAGAAACAACATGTTGTAAAGAAACATGCATGTTTTTCCGCACCATTTCCGCAAAAATGAAATTTAAACATTAAGCAACTTATTGAACAACAGCGGGGTAAACCTCTTGGTGGTAATTAGTTTGTGGTTCTGAATGTCGTGGGTTCGAGTCCCACCTGCCACCCAAGATAAACCTCATAGATCAGAAATGATTTATGAGGTTTCTTGTTTTTAACAACTTTATCAAACAAAAAAGTATGATAAGAAACGTCACACCAGCAGATGCGAAGGCTATAACCGACATCTACAACCAGTATATCCTCAACACGACCATCAGTTTTGAAACAGAACCGCTAACGGCAGAACAGATGGGGGAACGCATAAAGGACATTTCAACAGAATATCCTTATTATGTGTATGAGAACAAAGACGGCACAGTCGGCGGCTACTGTTATGCTCACCGTTGGAAAGAGCGCGAAGCCTACAGCCACACGCTTGAAACAACCATCTACCTTGCACCTGGCATAGAACGCCGAGGCATAGGCACACAACTCATGCACATGCTTATCGACGAATGCCGCCACCGTGGGTTCGTGGCCCTTATAGCTTGCATAACAGGCGACAATGAAGCAAGCATAAAGATGCATGCCTCGTTAGGTTTCGAACAGAAATCGTGCTTTGAGAAAGTGGGCATAAAGTTTGGGAAGATGCTTGACGTTGTCGATATGGAACTTTTGCTGTAGATCGCACTCTTCTGAAAAAGGAGGAACAGAAAAAGGAGGAACAGAAAAA
>ENA-ORRO01000581-ORRO01000581.1-human-gut-metagenome-genome-assembly--contig:-NODE-581-length-29927-cov-22.221913_pt1 | contig 29927 bp, 20 predicted proteins | sample MGYA00242176_ERZ509136 | MGnify/ENA primary metagenome ERZ509136 (study PRJEB26280, sample SAMEA2338644) | human gut metagenome | biome: human gut; feature: human-associated habitat; material: faeces...
CTGATGGGCCACAGCACAATATAGAAAATGTAGGCAATGGGCGCGAACAGGGTGAGCAGTTTGTTGGCATTGTTCTTGAACAGCGTCTTGGGCAGAAACTCGCCCGTGAAGAGGATGACGAGGGTGGAGCAGATGGAGTCGAGCATGACGAGCGTGGCGTCGTTGCTGATGCCGGCCAACTGCCATAGGCCGTCGAAGATGCGGGCGAAGAGGATGCCATAGACCACCAGCACGATGTTGTTGCCCACGAGCATGGTGGAGACAAAACTGTTGGGGTTGGCGTAGAAGACTTTCAGGCAGTGCTGCGAGAGTCCGCTCTGGTCCTTGCCGACCTTCATCAGAAGGCGGTTGCTGGCCACGAAGGCGATCTCCATGCCCGAGAAAAAGGCCGAGAGCACCATGGTGGCCAGGATGGCTATTATATTATAGGTATAGGTGTCCAATATGGTTCAAATATGATTCACGATTCAGGGCTGCCGACGATCGGCAACCGTTGGTCTCCCGTCGGCGACGGGCTGGGCGGCGGCAGGTGGCCCCGGCGGGATCGGCGTCCCCTCTCTGCGGCCTGCCGAGGGAGCCATGTCGGCCTTGTCGAAGAGGCCCCAGCCCTTGGCGTCGCCGATCTCATACTCCGTCATGGTCTCGTCGCTGCGGAAGTAGCTGCCCTGGAGTTCGCGGTCGGGCGTCTTGATATGGGAGAAGACGTGGGAGTAGAGCTGGTGCTCGGCCTCGTCCCAGTAGAGCTGCTGGCTCGCATACTCCACGCCCTGGGCCGTACGGATGCGCACGCGGCCGCGGAGCACCCAGCGGCGCAGTTTGTCGTAATAGACGGCGCTGTCGCAGGAGATGTAGCCCAGCACGCGCTTCTGCTCGTCAAACTGCGTCAGCAGGATGCCCTTGTCGAAGGTCCAGCGCGAGGGGTTGCGATTCTCGTTGATCTCCCAGCGCTCGGCGACGATGCGATACTTGATGACGCCGGAGTCGGAGATGAGCGTGTTGACGCCGTAGGTCGTCATGATGGGCACGGAGTCGCGGTCGTGGATGGCGGGGGCGGTGTGCTCCTTGGGCTGGTTGCAGCCCGCGGCCAGGACCCCTGCCAGCACGAAAGAGAGCATGGAGGGCAACAAGCCCCTCATGCCCTGGTGGTCGCTTCTCGTGTGATGACTTAGAAAACTCATGCGGTCGTGGCAGCCTTTATGGTCAACATAGGTCCCTTGCAGGGCCTATTCGACCTTGAACTTGGCGAACATGCGCTCATTGAAGGTGAAACCGATGTTGATGCGGAACGTGTTCTCCGTGAGCATCGAGGAAGCCTCGCGGCGCACCCACTGGGCTGAGATGTTGAGCATCGAGCGGTTGTTGTAGCTGTTGACGATGGGGATGCCCAGGCCCAGCGAGGCCGAGATCTCCTTGGGGCCGTCCTGGCCGTTGATGGTGAAGTAGGGCGTGGCGTAGCCGATACCCGCACGGTAGTGGAGGCGGCTGAGGAAACCACGGTGGCGCTCGCCACGGCAGTAGTCGGCGCCGAGGACGACCTTGTGGCGGTCCTTGAGCAGTCCGCTCTGGAGCGCGTAGCCGCCCTGGTCGGAATACTGCGGGTAGTCGAGGCTGCCCCATTTCTGCAACTGGTAGTCGGCGCCAACCATCAGTTGGCCGTTGTGGCTATAGACCGCTCCCACACCGAAGGTATGGGGCAGGTCGAGGGCGTTGGAGATACGGAAGCGGGTCGTGTCGGCCACGGCCAACTGGGAGTTGTTCTTGATGACGGAGAGCTCGGGGTCGGCGTTGAGACTGTGGCCCAGACTGTAGGTCAGACCCAGCGTGACCTGGTCCTTGGCGCTGAGGGGCTGCGTGTATTGCAGTCCGAAGTCGAGCTTGTAGCTGCGCACCTCGGCGGTGTAGGTGCGCTGCAGCGTATTGACGTAGGCGTCGCTATACGTATTGGTCACGTACTTCGTGTAGCCACCCCAGAGATAGGAGGCGTTGACACCGACGGAGAGATTGCGCAGCGGCTCCGCACCCACGCCGAGATAGACCTGATGGAGGCCCTGCGAGCCGCTATATTTGTTGCTATAGGTGGCCGTGGGCGACTCGGGGGAGAGGCTGCCGTTGATGTGGGCGGAGTTGGAGTAGTCGTAGCCCACGTTGGTGTAGGGCAGCAGACCGAAGCTCACGCCCACATGGCGAAACAGGCGAAGGCCCGCCACCACATACTCCAGATCGGCATTGCGCGCGCTGATGGAGCGGCCGCCCTCCTTGAACTGCGTCATCTGCAGGCTCACGCCCGCGTCGAAGATGAACGACAGCGAGTCGAGGGCTGAGTAGGAGGCCGGGTTGAGGGCGTTGACTTGGTTGTTGAGCCGGAGGCCATAGGCCAGTCCGTTCATGCCGCGGCTGAAACTGCCCGACTGTTCGGAGAGTTCGCCCAGGCCATACTGGCTGTAGGGGGAGTTGGTGCCGCTCTGCGCATGGAGTCCGAGGGAGGAGAGGAGCAGGAGCGATGCTGTTATCGTTTTCTTCATTGATTATCTACTGGGTTGGGGTCTGGGCAGGGCCTTGCCGGCACCAGGACCGTGATTAGCGATAGCGAGACCGTCGCTGGCGGCCTCCTGGGCGGAGGAAAGTCCGCCGAGGGGTCAGAGGCGGTTGTTCTCGGGGAAGACCACAGAGGGCTGGAAGGTCTTGGCCTCCTCGAAGTCCATCAGGGCGTAGCTCACGATGATGATGGTGTCGCCGACGACCACCCTGCGCGCTGCCGCACCATTGAGGCAGATGCAGCCGCTGCCACGCTCGCCCTTGATGACGTAGGTCTCGAAGCGCTCTCCATTGTCGTTATCCATGATCTGCACTTTCTCACCGGCGATGAGATTGGCCGCGTCCATCAAGTCCTCGTCGATGGTGATGCTGCCGATGTAGTTGAGGTTGGCCTGGGTCACCTTGACGCGGTGCAGTTTGCTTTTCAGTACTTCTATATACATATAAAAAAGAAAGTGTAGGGTGTGTTATTCCTTATACTTGATGTGATCAATCAGACGGATCGGGGTCTTGCCGCAATAGACGGTGATGCAGCCCACCACATAGTCGCTGTCCTGCCAGTCCTGGACGTCGAGGAGCGTGTTGCCATCTACTATCTGGAAGTACTCCACCTCCAGGCCGTCGATGGCGTTGATCGTGCTGACCACGTGGTCGTGGGTCTCGGCGACGGTGTGGGTCTTGGCGTAATCGATGCTCTCCATCAGCGCACGGGCGATGTGGGGGGCGATGGCGCGCTCCTCAGGGGTGAGGAGCTTGTTGCGGCTGCTCAAAGCCACGCCGTCGGCCTCGCGCACCACGGGGCAGGGGACAATCTCCACGTGGCTGCCGATGTAGGCGACCAGGCGGCGGATGACGGCGATCTGCTGCCAGTCCTTCTCGCCAAAGTAGGCGCGGGTGGGCTGGACGATGTAGAACAGGCGGCTCACCACCTGGCAGACGCCATTGAAATGGCCAGAACGATGGGCGCCCTCCATGACCGTCGTCTGGGGCGGAAACTCAAAGTGGCGGGTATCGGGAGTGGGGTAGATGTCGCTCACGGTAGGCGCGAAGACGAAGTCGGCGCCACAAGCCTCGCAAAGGGCGCAGTCGGCCTTCAGTGTGCGGGGATAGCGTTCGAGGTCGGCGGGGTCGTTGAACTGTGTGGGGTTGAGGAATACGGAGACCACCGTCACGTCGTTTTCCTTGGCGCTACGCTTGATGAGCGAGGCGTGGCCCTCGTGGAGGGCACCCATCGTGGGGACGAATCCCACCGACTGTCCTTGCTTGCGCGCAGCAAAAAGCGCGTTCTGCAAGTCTGCGTTTTTTTCAAATACTTTCATTATCTGCAAAATATTTCGGGTGCAAAGTAACAACATTTTTACGAAATAGGCAAAAAGTAATCTGAAAAATATAATAAAATGCCGATGCCATTAGACAAAATATCTGAAAAGCCGCTACGAATTCGGGAATAAAATCGTAACTTTGCACCTGGGAAATCGTGTTTATCGCGACTTTTGTCAAGAAATAATCACGATAAAACAAGTTAGAATGGCAAAGAAAGTATTGTTTATCAACCAGGAAACCACCCCTTACGTCACCCAATCGCAGATGGCAGAGATGGGAGGTTTGATGTCGGCCAAAATGCAAGAAGCCGGATTCGAGATAAGAACCTTCATGCCGAAGTGGAGCACGATCAACGAACGGCGTGGCCAGTTGCATGAGGTGATCCGACTCTCGGGTATGAACCTGATCATCGACGACACGGATCATCCGCTCATCATCAAGGTGGCTTCCATACCGCAGTCGCGCATCCAGGTCTATTTTATTGATAATGAGGATTACTACCAGAATCGTCCGGCCATGACCAAGGACGAGCTGGGCAACGACTATCCCGACAATGGCGAGCGGGCCATCTTCTTCGCGCGCGGCGTGCTGGAGACGGTCAAAAAGCTCCGCTGGGCGCCGGATATCATCCACTGCCAAGGCTGGATGAGCTCTGTGATACCGTTCTATGTGAAGACGGCCTACCACGACGAACCGCAGTTTATCAACGCCAAGGTGGTGACGTCGCTCTTCGGCGAACAGCCCGCGGGCGACCTGGGGGAGAAGTTCAGGCGCTCCCTGCCGTTCAGGGAGGCCAAGGCCGAACTGATCGAGAAGTATGGCGACACGTTCGACGCCGTGGAACTGGGCAAACTGGCCATCGACTATAGCGATGGTGTCGTACAGGTGGACGACCAGGTCAACGCCGAACTCGTCCGTTATGCACAGAGCGAGAACAAGCCGCTGATCGTCCATCCGCAGGCAGAGGCAGAGGTCAAGGGACTCTATGCTGACTTCTATGGCAAATTGTTGGGGGAATAGGCGGAGACAACGTCTCTGACGTACCCTCGGGCAGGGGGACCGTGCGCCTTGTCGATAAGCAATGGGCGTGGCTTCCTGTTGTAATAGATTTTATGACCATTACAAGCAAATGATAAAATTCCATCAGTTGGTCTGGGGCCTCGCCCTCGCTGCCACGGCGCTCTCGCTGGCGGCCTGTGACGACACGACCGACAACATCGGCGGTTCGCTGATAGACAATCCCGACAAGTTGACTGTCAAGGCTGACACCTTCCAGCTCAGCACGCGCACCATCATGGCCGACTCGGTCATCGCACGCAACATCACGGGCTATCTCGGCCGCGTGAAGGATCCAGAGACGGGCAACTACGTGACGGGCGACTTCATGGCGCAGCTGCATCCGCTGAGCAACTATCAGATCGCGGCTGCCGACAGCATCCTCAGCCGCAACGACCAGGGGGAGATCATCGCCGACTCGTGCGAGATCCTGCTGGTCTATAACGACTTCTATGGCGACTCGCTGGCACAGATGAAACTCTCGGCCTACGAGATGGGGCGGCCGCTGGAGGAGGGATCGGTGATCTATTCCAACTTCAATCCGGCGCTCCACGGCTACCTGCGCCAAGGGGGCATCAAGCAGGAGCGTACCTATACGCTGGCGGACCAGACGCGCGGCGCCAAGTACACCAACAAGGCGATCGCCATCCGACTGGACGACGCCTATACGGACAAGGACGGCGTCAGCTACAACAACTATGGCACGTACCTGATGCGGAAGTACTATGCTTCGCCCGAGGCGTTCCGCAACAGCTACCGCTTCCTCCACGAGATCAGCCCGGGCTTCTTCTTCAAGGTGACCAACGGCATCGGTTCGATGGCGTATGTGACCAACGCCCAGCTCAATATCTACTTCCGGTCGCAAATCAACGGCAAGGACTCCGTCACCTCGACCTCACTGGCCAGTACGGAGGAGGTGCTGCAGACGACGACGTTCAGCAACGACAACAACCTGCTGGCAAGTCTCGCGGCACAGACGGGATGCAGTTATCTGAAAAGCCCGGCGGGCCTCTTCACCGAGGTCACGCTGCCGGTGGATGAGATCATGAGGGGACACGAGAACGACACGCTCAACACCGCGAAGGTGACCTTCCCGCGCATCAACAACACGGTCAGTTCCGACTTCCTCCTCAGTGCGCCGACGACGGTGCTGATCCTTCCGCTCGACGAGCTCCATACGTTCTTCGCCGAGAACCGCATTCCCGACTATAAGACGAGTTTCACCGCAGCCTATAGCGCGACGGTGAACGGCTATACGTTCAACAACATCTCGGGCTTGGTCAACTATATGATCAAGAAGCGCCGGGCCGGACAGGTCGATGCCAACTGGAACAAGGCGGTGCTCGTGCCGATCAGTCTGGCGACAACGACCATCACGGGTAGCTCTGGCACGAAGATAACACGCGTGACAAAGTGCTCCCACGACATGTCGCTCTCCAGCACACGACTCGTGGGTGGCCCCAACAACGCCAACCAGCCCATCCTCCTCTCTGTCATACATAGTACTTTCAATGGCAGATAACTTCTTGGAGCGCCACCGTGCCGACTACGAGCAGCGTAAGGCACGGTGGCTGAAAAAGAAAAGCCGCTGCCAAATCAAGGTCAAAAGACCCGGAACTGACGCACATGCTGACAAAAACCTGAGTGAAGGTCAAACTTAGAAGGGTTTGGCATGTCTTTTGCTCTATACTTTTGCAATTGAACAAGTTGTATTGAACAAGTAAAGAAATTGTATTCTAAAAGAAAATCACGAAAGTCAAGATGATAAGTCAATTCTCTAAAGAACTCTCGGAGGTGCTCGCCTTCAGCCGCGAGGAAGCCGACAGACTGTCCTGTCCCTCGGTGGCTCCGGAGCATCTGTTGCTGGCTGTTTTCAGGCTCTCTGATCCGAAGATACAAAGGGTCATCTCGACGCTCAGCCTCGACGTGCCCACGGTCAAGAAGGAGCTGGAGCAGTATGCCTCTTCGAACAAGGAGGAGAGCAAGCGGATCTACGAGGAGATCAACGTCACGGACCGTGCTGCCAACGTGCTGCACCTCGCAGTACTGGAGGCGCGCATCCAGCATCGCAAGATTGTCGATGTGGAAGACTTGATCCTGGCCATTCTCCACGACCAGACAGACACGGGCGCGAAGATGACGCTGCAGGCTCACCACCTCGACTACATTGAGGCCAACGCGCTACTGCGCCAGTTGGCCAACGACGTGCAGGGAGGGCTCGACTTGTCCGACGATGACGACGACGATATGCTCTTCAACGACGACGACGAGGAGGATCGCGAGGAGGCGCGCAGCCAGGGTGGTGGCGCGCAGCAGACGCGCACCAAGGAGACCAAGAGTGCGACGCCGGCCCTCGACAACTTCGGTACGGACCTCACGGCGGCAGCCCTGGAGGGGAAACTCGACCCTGTGGTGGGCCGCGAGCGCGAGATCATCCGCGTCAGCGAGATCCTGGGACGCCGCAAGAAGAACAATCCAGTGCTCATCGGCGAACCCGGTGTGGGCAAGAGTGCCATCGTAGAAGGACTGGCGCAGATGATCGTTCAGCACCGCACGTCGCCCACGCTTTTCAACAAGCGGATCGTGTCGCTCGACATGACGAGTATCGTGGCGGGAACGAAATACAGGGGTCAGTTTGAGGAGCGTATCCGCACGATCCTCAAGGAGATAGAGCGCCACCCGGAGGTGATCGTCTTCATCGACGAGATCCACACCATCATCGGCGCGGGATCGGCGGCGGGGACGATGGATGCTGCCAATATCCTCAAGCCAGCCTTGGCGCGGGGCATGATGCAATGTATCGGTGCCACGACGCTCGACGAATATCGCAAGTCGATCGAGAAGGATGGTGCCCTGGAGCGTAGATTCCAGAAGGTGATCGTCGAACCGACCACGACGGAGGAGACGCTGCAGATCCTGAAGAACATCAAGGACCGCTACGAGCACCATCATCAGGTGACGTATTCTGACGAGGTGCTCCAGTTGATCGTGAAACTCACGGACCGCTACGTCTCGGACCGCTTCTTCCCCGACAAGGCCATCGACGTGCTCGACGAGGTGGGATCGCATATCCACCTGCAGCATGCGGAGGTGCCGAAGGAGATCGTGGACCTGCAAAATGAGATCGAGGAGATCAAGCAGAAGAAGCAGAATGCGGTCAAGAACCAAAACTTTGAGATGGCGGCGGGCTTCCGCGACCAGCAGGTGGAGCGCGAGAAGCAGCTCGAAGAGGCTCAGCACCGCTGGGAGGAAGGCGAGGTCGGCGAGCAGGTGGCCATCACGGAGGACCAGGTGGCCGATGTGGTGTCGATGATGACGGGTGTGCCCGTGCAGCGCATGCAGCAGTCGGAGGGCCTTCGTCTGCGCAATATGGCGACGGAACTGAAGCAGGTGGTGGTGGCCCAGGACAAGGCCATCGAGAAAATGGTGAAGGCCATCCAGCGCAACCGCGTGGGACTGAAGGAGCAGAACCATCCCATCGGCGCATTCATGTTCCTGGGTCCGACGGGTGTGGGCAAGACCTACCTGGCCAAGAAACTGGCGGAGTATATGTTTGGTTCGGCCGATGCGCTGATCCGCGTCGATATGAGTGAATATACGGAGAGCTTCAACACGTCGCGCCTGGTGGGTGCGCCTCCGGGTTACGTCGGCTACGACGAGGGAGGACAGCTCACGGAGCGGGTGCGCCGCCATCCTTACTCCATCGTCTTGCTCGACGAGATCGAGAAGGCGCATGGCAATGTCTTCAACCTCCTCTTGCAAGTGCTCGACGAGGGACGACTCACGGACGGCAACGGACGACTGATCGACTTCCGCAATACGGTCATTATCATGACGTCGAACGCGGGTACGCGCCAGCTCAAGGAGTTTGGCCGTGGCATCGGATTCACGGCGGGTGGTGCCGAGGGCTTCGCGCGCAACGAGAAGGACAAGGAGTATGCTCGGTCCATCATACAGAAGAGTCTGAGCAAGCAGTTCTCGCCGGAGTTCCTCAACCGTCTGGACGAGATCATCACCTTCGACCAGCTGGACCTCAACGCCATCAAGCAGATTGTCGATATCGAACTCAAGGGCTTGTACAAGCGGGTCGGCGAGCTGGGCTACGCGCTCCAGCTCTCTGACGCTGCCAAGGAGTTTGTGGCCAAGAAGGGCTACGACGTCCAGTTTGGTGCGCGTCCGCTGAAGCGCGCCATCCAAAACTACGTCGAGGATGGACTCAGCGAGCGCATCCTGAGTGGCGAAATGAAGGAGGGCGACTCCATCCTGGTCAACCTGACTGAGGACGGCTCCAACCTGTCGTTTGACACGCAGGTGCCCGACCACGAATTGTTCTGACGCGCGAGCACGCCAAGCAAGAAAGACTAAGTCTGCAAGGGCAGACAGAAATTATAAGGGGGAAGAAAGCCATCAAACTTTCTTCCCCCTTATCGTATTTGGGTCAAATCAAAAGCGGAAACTTAGTACTTCAATCCCATGTTGTAGAGGATGAAACTATAGATGTCGGCCTGCTCCTCCAGCTGCTTGCTGACGGGCTTGCCGCCACCGTGGACCGCCTTGCTGTCGATGCGGATGAGGGTGGGCTTGTCGCTGGCATTGTCGGCTTGGAGCGTGGCAGCAAACTTAAAGCTGTGGGCGGGAACAACGCGGTCGTCGTGGTCTGCCGTTGTGATGAGGGTGGCAGGATACTTCACGCCCTTCTTGATGTTGTGCAGGGGAGAGTAGCCGCGCAGATACTCAAACATCTCCTTGGAGTCGGCACTCGTACCATAGTCGGGAGCCCAGTTCCAGCCGATGGTGAACTTATGGTAGCGGAGCATGTCCATCACGCCCACAGAGGGAATGCAGACGCCAAAGAGGTCGGGACGCTGCGTCATGCAAGCGCCGACGAGCAGTCCGCCATTGCTGCCACCGACGATGGCGAGGTAGGGCGAACTGGTGTATTTCTCCTTGATCAGATACTCAGCAGCAGCGATGAAGTCATCGAAGACGTTCTGCTTCTGCATCTTCGTACCCGCCTCGTGCCAAGCCTCGCCATACTCGCCGCCGCCACGGAGAGAAGCCTGGGCATAGATGCCGCCGCGCTCCAGGAACGGGATGCGGGAAGCGGAGAACGAGGGATTCATCGAGATATTGAAACCGCCGTAGGCATAGAGATAGACCGGGTTCTTGCCGTTGAGTTTCAGGCCCTTCTTGTAGGTGATGAAGAGCGGCACGCGCGTACCGTCCTTGCTGGTGTAGAACACCTGCTTGGTCTCATACTCGCTGAGCTTGAAGTTGACCTTGGGCACGGCATAGGGCTGCAGCGAGTTGGCGGCGCGGTCATACTGATAGACCGTCCAGGGCTGCGTGAAGGAGGCAAAGCTGACGAAGCACTCCTTACTGTCCTTGTTGCCGCTGACGCTGGCGCTGCCAATGCCCGGAAGGCTTACCTCCTGCTGCATCTTGCCGTTGAGGTCATAGACATAGATGTGGCTGCAGGCGTCCTGCTGGTAGCTCACATAGAGTTCGCCGCCGATGATGTTGGCGCCATCGATCACGTTTTTGCCCTCGGGGATGACGGTCTGCCAGTTTTCCATCGCGGGCTTGTGAATATCCATCACCATGATCTTATACATCGGCGCACCGTCGTTGGTCAGCAGATAGACCTTGTCGTCGATGGTGGCGATGGGAGAGTAGGCGTAGTCCATGTTGGGGACCACCTTCGTTAACTGCGAGTTGCTGTTTTTCAAGTCGCGGATATAGAAGATGTTGCCCGTGCCGCCGCCCGACTCATAGAGGAACTGCACCGTCTCCTCGTGGTTGACCGACGTACTGAAGAAGTGCATCGGCTCGGTGGGATTCTGGAAGAAGAGCTGGTCCTGCTCCTGCTTCGTGCCGAGGCGGTGGAAGTAGATCTTGTGGGTGGAGTTCTTGCTCGTATAGGCGTTGCCCTCGGGTTTGTCATAGGCGCTATAGAAGAAGCCGTCGCCGAGCCAGGAGGCACCCGAGAACTTGGCCCACTCGATGTGGTCGGGCAATACCTCGAGCGTCTTCGTGTCCATCACATAAAACTCCGACCAGTCGCTGCCCGAACGCGAGATGGCGTAGGCCAAGTATTTGCCGTCGTGGGAGAAACTGATGTTGCCCAGGGCCACCGTGCCGTCAGTAGAGAGCTGGTTGGGGTCGAGGAAGACGCGAGCGTTCTTCTCCTGCCCCAGGCCGTCCATCTCGTAGAGCACACTTTGGTTCTGAAGACCGTTGTTCTTGTAGAAATACCACTTGCCCGTGGCCTTGACATAGAAGGGTGCGCCCACCTTGCCGTAGTCGGAGACTTCGCGCAGGCGCTTCAGGAGTTTGCCGCGGAAGGGAATCTTGGCCAGGTAGTCCTGTGTCACTTGGTTCTCGGCCTCCACCCATTGCATGGTGGCCTCAGAGTGGTCGTCCTCCAAGGGGCGGTAGGGGTCGGCTACTTTCACACCGAAATACTCATCCACGGTGTTGTCCGTCGGAGGGGTGGGGTAGGTCAGGCCCTGTCCGGCAGCTTGGTTGGCAGCCATGGCAAACATGGCCAACGCTAATGCTTTTTTCATAATCAGCAGTTTACTTTTATAATTTTCGTCTTTAGGTTTTTACCTTTACTTTGTCTCATTCCTTTGACAAGGGGAAATGGGGTAATGCTTCTCCTTGCCACGAAAGAGGTATTGCCTTCTCACGAAAGGTTTTTTCCTTCTCGCGAAAAGTGCGTTGCCTTCTCACAAAAGGGCGCTTCACCTTGTCTTGATTAGGTCCTGCAAAGGTATGAAATAAAGTCGAACGGCCCAAACATTCCTCCCTTCTTTTCTGTATGACAGAATGGTTATAATCAGGAAAAGATTCTTCGGAGCAAAAAAATGTCGGAATAGCAGCCTTTTCGACTTACTATTCCGACACGATATCAAGCGGCAGGGCGGAGGATCGCTCCCTTCCTCAAGGGATGATCCTGCGCCTCCGGATGCGGCTTAGCTTACCTTATTGAGCTTCTTGATGATAGAGAAGATAAACAGGGCAGACACCAGGCAGATGCCAGCGAGGACACCCCAAATGGTGACGAGGTTGAAGTTGAGACCCCACATGATACCAGGCACCATCACCAGCTGGTTGCCGATGGCGGTAGCACCAAACCACAGACCCATCATCAGACCGGCATACTTGGGAGGAGCCACCTTCGACACGAAGGAAATACCGATCGGAGAGAGCAGGAGCTCAGCGAAGGTGAGGATGAGGTAGGTGGAGATCAAGAGGTTGGCGCTGACACGCGGACCCTCCGTAGCGGCATTGCCCTGGACGAGCGGCAACTCAAGACCCATAGAGCCAACGGCCATCCAAACGAAGCCGAGGGCAGCGACGAGCATACCGAGACCGATCTTCTCAGGAGAGGTCGGCTCCTTGCCGATCTTGTTGAGCCAAGAGAAGAGCGCCACGCTCACCGGAGTGAGGGCTACGACGTAGCACGGGTTGAACTGCTGGAAGATCGGAGCCTTCACGTCGATGGCACCATCCAGGCTGTTGTACTTGTAGAACAAGAAAGCGATGGCAGCAGCGATCACGGCCAGGGCGATCAACTTGCCCTTGGCCGTCTTGCTCTGTGCAAGAGAGAAGCTGGCATAGACCACGAAGATGCAGGCCACGAGGTTGGTCACGTCGAAGAGCATAGACTGAACGCCCTCGGCGCTGGTCTGTGTGAAGTCGCGTGCAAACAGCGTGAGCGTATTACCGTTCTGGTGGAAGGCCATCCAGAAGAAGATCACGACGGCGAACACCAGGCAGAGGCAGACGATGCGCTCCTTGGTCTCGGCCTTGGAAAGCTCGGGAGCGTTGGAGGCAGCAGCGTTGGCAGCCTTTTGGTTGCCCTCGCTGGCGAGGACGTGCTTGTAGGTGGAGCTGAAGGCGTAGTAGATAGCGATACTGACGATCAGCGATACGCAAGCCACGGCAAAGGCGAAGTGGTAGGAATCGGCCTCGCTGACGCCGAGAGAGGCCTGAGCCCACTCCATGATCTTGATGGCAGCGGTCGGGGCGAACATGGCACCGATGTTGATGGCCATATAGAACAACGAGAAACCGGAGTCGCGCTGAGAGGAATAGTCAGGACCGTCATAGAGACGACCCACCATCACCTGGAGGTTACCCTTGAAGAGACCCGTACCCAAGGCAATGAGGATGAGCGACAGACCCATTGCGGCAATGGCAACCGTGTCCTTACCCAGCGGCAGAGAGAGCACCAGGTAGCCGAGGAACATGATAAAGATACCCGTGGTGACCATACGGCCAAAGCCAAACTTGTCGGCAGCAATACCACCAATGATGGGCAGGAAATAGACCATCATGAGGAAGGTGGAGTAGATCGTACTTGCCGTACCAGTGGCGAAACCGAAGTTTGCCTGCAAATAGAGCAAGAACACAGCCAGCATCGTGTAGTAGCCGAAGCGCTCGCCTGTGTTTGCCAAAGCTAAGGCCCAGAGTCCTTTAGGTTGATTTGAAAACATAGATGATTTTGAAATTTTAGTTCCTTCCTTGCGGTCGGAAGAGTTAGTAATTGAGTTATTATTTCTTTCTGTTTTATTCTGTTATTTTGTGATGATGTTATTTCTTGATGATGTCAAACAAGTAGGAGGCCTTGACGACGATGTTGCCGAAGTTGGACTTGCCAAAGAAGTCGCTCTTCGAACTCCCGTAGATGTTGCCGAGACCGTAGTAGTAGCGCGCCTCCAACTGGAAGTGGCCCAGGCGTGGATGGCTCCATTCCGTACCCAGTCCGGCAGCGATGCCGTAGTCGAACTTCGTCTCTACGGGCATGTCCTCCTGCTTCACGATGGTGTTGGCGCGTCCTGTGCCGTCGGTGGCGAGGTTGGGCGCCGTATAGTTGCGCTGGGTCGATTCGCTCAAGTAGAGTCCGATCTGCGGACCCGCCTTGAAGAAGAAGCTCCAGCCCTTGTTCTCCTGTCCCCATGCCAGGTGGGCGAAGACCGGGATCTGCACGTAGTTGATCGTGCGCTCGTAAGCCTCCGCGTTGCCATTGGCGTTGACGACGGGCTGGTCGGCGGGGGTGAGGATGTCCTGCTTCCATCCGAGCGAGGCATAGTTGACCTCCGCGGCAATGGAGCAGATCGTGGAAAAATATTTCTCGCTGGTATAGCGGACTGAGAATCCTCCGGTGAATCCCGCGTGCATCTTCTGTGGCACACTCGGGTCGAACCCGACGTTGGACAATACGCAACCCGCATTGACTCCGAGCGACAACACGTTGCGGTGCTCTCCCACCTGCGCCTGGAGCGCCTGCGAGCACACAACCGCTATCAAAAGGAGAATCGGTCTGAGAAGCCGCTTCTGCCTGGCGTATCGCTTGGAAGACCAAGGTTGCGCGTACCGAAAGATTGACTTTTCTGCTTTGACTATCATCTGTGGTAGCATATACTAATAGGTAAGGCTCTCCATGGTTTGGTCGGGCTTGAAGTGGATCAGCTGAAACTGCCTGTTCTGCTGTCCTCCGCCCTGTATGGGCAGGAAGCGGAGCCGCGTCTGCAGCGCCTTATATTTCGTCGGCTGCTTCTCCAGTCCCTTGAATGCGGCGCCATACTGCCGGAGTCCCCGCACGAAATACTCGCCGTGGTCGTAGCCCGTCAAGGCCAGGCGCGGGATGTAGTTTTTGTCCATCGCTGCGCCATACGTCTCCTGGTAGAGTTTCTCCAGGGCAGAAGTCTTGTCCGACTGCTTGTTATAAAAGAACGTAGAGGGGATATACGTATTGTACTTAAAGAACCAGTTGAGGTCATAGTCCTGGTAGATGAACCAGTCGTTGTAGCCATACATCGAGATGGCGAGCCCCGGTCGCGTCGCCGTGAGTGAGTCCAACTTATGGAAGACATGCGTCAGCTGCGGACTCTTCTCGGTGTTGAGGACCACGGCGTTGGGCTGCTTGGATGAAAAATGCTTGGCAAAGTCGGCCATCGACGAGTTGATGCTGGTCAGCTCGTAGGGAATCTTGGCCGCGTCGAGCTGCTGTCTCAGCATGCGGGTGAATTTTCCCACGCGCGACGTCGGGTCGTTGCAATCGATGAAGATCGGACGGTGGCTGTTCTGATAGCGCTCCAGGAAGCAGCTGACCGCCATCGCGTTGAGCAACGAGTCGGTCTGATAGACCTGGAAGACCTGGGGATTGCTCTCCACCTCCCTGCTCTCGATGGAGAAGGGAATGACGAGCGCTATCTGGTTGCGACGGCAGAAGTCGGCCAGCGGCTTCACCTGCGGGGTGTAGAGCGGGCCAAAGATGATGTCGAGGGAAGCGGCGTTGGCGTCCAGGAGCGTCGTGCGGATATCGGCGTCCTTGGCTACGTTCCAGGCGTGGACGTCGGTGTTGATGCCTTCGGCCTTCATCTGATTGAAGGCGAGGAGCAAACCACGGTAGTACTCCACCATCCTACGGCCATCGCCATCGTCGTTGTGCAACGGCAGCATCACGCCCACGCGGATCGTGCCATCCTTCTTCTTCGTGGCGGGAGCCGCTGGGCGCTGGGCCGAGACCGGTCCCTGTGCGGCGACAGACCCCTTGGCAGCTTGCGGAGCAGTCTGCGAGGAGGCCGGGCTGCGGCGCTTGTCTCCTTTCTTACCAAAGGGGACGGCTATCCACGCACCTTTCTGCAGCTCATAGCCCTCCTTTTTCATTTCCGGATTGGCGTCTATGATCTGCTGAATCGTCACATTATATTCTTTGGCGATGCCGAAAAGGGTTTCTCCCCGCTTCACCTTGTGCAGGTCCTGCCACTGTGGGGCCTGACCGCTCGCATGAAGGCAAAGCAGCGAGGCGAAGACCGCGATCCACATCCTCAAGCAATGTCTCATTTTTCCAATTTTATTTTAACCACTTGCAAAGATAGCAAAAAATAGTTGGTTTTGGCATGGGAGTGGAAAGAATTTCGTAAATTTGCACAAAATATCAACGATGAGGCATATTTTCAAGCATATCTTGGCCGCTTTTGTGCTCTTTTGGGGCACACAGGCGACATTTGGACAAGCGCTCTCGCCACTGGCCACGTACATGGACGACAACGGCGAGGAGCAGACGATGGAACCTGGCGGAAGCTACACGGGAAGTGCACCGATAGAGGTCAGTTTCGACGCTGGCGTCACCGAGGTGGGCGACTATACGCCCCATTTCGAATGGCGCTTTTACGAAGGATCCGACGTGCAGAACCCCTACCTGATCCGCTACGACGAAACCACCAGCTACACCTTCACCAAGGCCGGTATGCAGCACGTCGCGCTCACGGTCTCGTTTGTCAACGGTTCGGACACGATCCGCTTCACCACCGACGATTTCCCGCCCTTTGAGTTTTCCATCAGCGAGAGCAAACTCGAGTTTCCTAATGCCTTCTCGCCCAATGGCGATGGCGTCAACGATGTGTTCAAGGCCAAGAGCACCTATCAGAGTATCGTGGAGTTTCAGGCCACGATCTTCAACCGCTGGGGACAGAAGATTTTTTCTTGGGACAACCCTGCGGAGGGATGGGACGGCACGTTCCATGGCAAACCCGTCAAGGATGGCGTCTATTTCCTCAACGTGGATGCCAAGGGAGCGGACGGACGCCATTTCCGTATTCGCAAGGCAGTCAACCTGTTGCGCACCTACAACGAGGCTGCGGGATCAGGAACTGTGACGGAATAGACCTTCCGCACCCCACAAACCAATAGATTGTATTTCCACCGATGGACAAGGATAAAATAGAAGTGCTGGGCGCACGCGTCCACAATCTGAAGAATATTGATGTCGTCATTCCCCGCAACTCGCTCACGGTCTTCACCGGCTTGAGCGGGTCGGGCAAATCGTCGCTGGCTTTCGACACCATCTATGCCGAGGGCCAGCGCCGCTATATCGAGACTTTCTCGGCCTATGCCCGCAATTTCCTGGGCAATATGGAGCGCCCCGACGTGGACAAGATCACGGGGCTCTCGCCTGTCATCGCCATTGAGCAGAAGACGACCAACAAGAATCCGCGATCCACGGTGGGAACGACCACGGAGATCTACGACTACCTCCGCCTGCTCTTCGCCCGCGCCGCCACGGCCTACTCCTATCAGAGTGGGGAGAAAATGGTGAAATATACCGAGGAAAAGGTGGTCTCGATGATCCTCAAGGACTATCTCGGCAAGAAGATTTTCATCCTTGCTCCGCTCGTCCGCAACCGCAAGGGCCACTACCGCGAACTCTTCGAGAGCATGCGGCGCAAGGGCTACCTTTATATAAGGATAGACGGGGAGATTCAGGAACTGACCCAGGGCATGAAAACCGACCGCTACAAGAACCACAATATCGAGGTGGTGGTCGATAAGATGAAACTCGCCGCGCGCCTGGGCGAAACGGAGGACAACCTCTCGCAGCGACTGCAAAAGACCGTGGCTACGGCCATGCGCCAGGGCGACGGACTGGTGATGATCATCGATGCCGACACGGGCGAGGCGAAGTTTTTCTCCAAGCGCCTCATGGACCCCGTGACGGGACTGTCGTATAAGGATCCTGCGCCCAATATCTTTTCCTTCAACTCGCCCGAGGGGGCTTGTCCTCATTGCAAGGGACTTGGTATGGTCAGCGAGATTGACCTGAAGAAGGTGATTCCCGACGACAGGAAGTCTATACGCGAGGGGGCGATCGCGCCGCTGGGAAAATACAAGAGTCAGATGATATTTTGGCAGATAGAAGCGATTCTGTCCAAATATGACCTGGACTTGAAGTCTCCGGTGAAGGACATTCCCCAGGAGGCTATGGACGAGATCCTCTATGGGGCGCTCGAGAAGGTGCGCATCGCCAAGGAACTGGTCCACACGACGACGGACTATTTCGTGGCTTTCGACGGCGTAGTGAAGTATCTGCGGGCCGTCATGGAGGGCGACGAGAGTGCCGCGGGGAAGAAATGGAGCGGGCAGTTTATCGCCGACGTGACCTGCGGCGAGTGCCACGGCCAGCGACTGAACCGCGAGGCTTTGTCCTATAAGATTTGGGGCAAGAATATCTCCGAACTCTCTGAGATGGACCTGGGCGAACTCTATGAGTGGATGGGGGAAGTGGGAAGCCACCTCGGCGAGACCCAGCGGCAGATCGCCACGGAGATCATCAAGGAGATTCGCAAGCGCATCCGCTTTCTGCTGGATGTCGGACTCGACTATCTGTCGCTCAACCGCCAGTCGGCCTCGCTCTCGGGTGGTGAGAGCCAGCGCATCCGACTGGCCACGCAGATCGGTTCGCAACTGGTCAATGTGCTCTACATCCTCGACGAGCCGAGCATCGGTCTCCACCAGCGCGACAACGTCCGACTGATCAACTCGCTCAAGGCGCTGCGCGACTTGGGCAATACGGTCATCGTGGTGGAGCACGACGAGGACATGATGCGGGCCGCCGACTGGATCGTCGATATCGGACCGCGGGCGGGCCGAAAGGGTGGAGAAGTGGTCTTCCAGGGCACGCCGCAACAGATGCTCCACACCCATACGCTCACGGCGCAGTATCTCAACCATGAGCGGGCGATCGAGGTGCCGGCCCATCGGCGCAAGGGCAACGGCCAGCGTATCGCTTTGTGTGGGTGCACAGGCAACAATTTGAAGCACGTGGACGTGGAGCTGCCGCTGGGAGAACTGATCGTCGTCACGGGTGTGTCGGGATCGGGCAAATCCACGCTGATCAACGAAACGCTGCAGCCGATTCTCTCGCAACACTTCTATCGGTCGTTGAAGAAGCCGATGGCCTACGAGAAGATAGAGGGTATGGATCTGATAGACAAGGTGGTGACGGTGGATCAAAGTCCTATCGGACGCACGCCGCGATCCAATCCTGCCACCTATACGGGCGTCTTCTCAGACATTCGCGCGCTCTTCGTTGGACTGCCCGAGGCGAAGATCCGCGGGTATAAGCCTGGCCGCTTCTCCTTCAACGTGAAGGGCGGCCGCTGCGAGGCTTGTGGCGGCAACGGCTATAAGACGATCGAGATGAACTTCCTGCCCGACGTGATGGTGCCCTGCGATGTCTGCCACGGCAAGCGCTACAACCGCGAGACGCTGGAGGTGCGCTACAAGGGTAAGTCCATTGCCGACGTGCTGGACATGACGGTCAATATGGCGGTGGAGTTTTTCGAGAATGTGCCACAGATTCTGCCCAAGATCAAGTCGCTGCAGGATGTGGGGCTGGGCTACCTCAAACTGGGCCAGTCTTCCACGACGCCCTCGGGCGGAGAGGCGCAGCGCGTAAAACTCGCCACCGAACTCTCGAAGCGCGATACGGGCAAGACGCTTTATATCCTCGACGAACCGACCACGGGCCTTCATTTCGACGATATCCGCATTCTCATGGATGTGCTACAGAAACTGGTGGACCGGGGCAACACCGTGCTCATCATCGAGCACAACCTCGACGTGATCAAACTCGCCGATTACATCATCGACATGGGACCGGAGGGAGGCAAGCGCGGAGGACAAGTGCTCTCCACGGGCACGCCCGAAGCCGTGGCCAAGAGCAAAAAAGGTTTTACGCCCGCCTTCATCAAGAGTGTGCTGGAAAGTGCTGCGCAGGGGAAGGAATAGCTGAAAAATGGAATGCTTCGGCTTGGACAGTTGACCCTGCTGAATATGGAAAACAACTTGAACAACTTTTACAACTTGTAACAACCTACACGCTTCGCGTGTTATATCCTGCTGCAAGCTAAACAACAAAAATATAACGCTTCGCCTTGGACATTCCCTGCCGAATTTGTCCAGGCGAAGCGTTGTTCATAGTTGTTTCCATGCAGCAACCTTTGGTCTGCACGGGCCTCGAAGAGGCGATGTCCTGGCGAAGCTGTTCCATTACATGGCACTCTTTCTCGCCATGGCATAACTTGAGCAAGCTCAGTTCTGCTCATGGCTTACCGAAAGAGTTGTAACTTGTTGTAAAAGTTGTTCAAGTTGTTTTCCTACTCAGCAGCGCGTATGGGAACAGCACAAACAATCTTTTCGGATGAACTTGATGATGGCAATTTGGAGCCCCTATCGTCGAGGTCTCTATAGTCTGACCTTTAGTCCAAACACTGGTCGATCAACTTTTCTATCTCCCTGCGATCCATGTTTTGTCCGATGAAGACCAATTTCTGCATGCGGTCTCCATATTCCTCGTCCCAGTCTTTCAGGACCGACGGGTTCTGCTGCTTGAAAGCGTCGAGTTCGGCGGGCGGCATGGTCGCGTACCATTTTCCTGCGTTGCGGATGCTCACCTGCTTGCCAGCCTGCTCAAAGACGTAGCACGTGTCGGGCTCGTCCTGGAAGTAGCACAAGCCCTTGCAGCGGATCACGCTCTTCGGCCAGGCCGAGGCCACCAGTTCGTCGAAACGCGTGAGGTCGAGCGGACGGCGGCGATAATAGACAAAGGTGCTGATGCCATACTCCAAAGCCTCGCCTGACTCCTCGTTCTCCAAACCGTGGGAATGGTGGTGGTGATGGTGGTGGTGGCCTTGGCCCTCCTCATGACCGTGATCGTGGTCCTCCTCGTGATCATGCTCATGGTCCTTCCCGTGGCCTTCCTCGCTTTCGTCCCCGTCGATGGCTGCCATCCACGCCGCCGAAGTCATTACCTTCTGAAAGTCAAAGGCTTCGGTGTGGAGCAGCAGGTTGAGATCCACGTCGCAATAGTCGCAGGGGATGATGGCGGCCTGCGGCTGGATGTGGCGCAGGATCGACTGGATGCGGCCCAGTTCCTCTTTGGAGACTTCGCTGGCCTTGTTGAGCAGGATCGTATTGCAAAATTCCACCTGCTGGATTACGAGGCTTTCGAGGTCGTCCTCCTCGATGTGCTCCTTCTTCAGGTCGCTTCCCCCGGCAAACTCGTCGCGCAGGCGGAGCGCATCCACTACCGTCACCACACTATCGAGTTTGGCCACGCCTTCCTTCGCCAGGTTGGGGTAGATCTGAGGATAGGCGCAGATGGTCTGTGCAATAGGAGCCGGCTCGCAGATGCCGCTGGCCTCGATGACGATATAGTCGAAACTGTGCGTCTTGACCAGGTCGCTCAACTGCTGGACCAAGTCCATCTTGAGCGTGCAGCAGATGCAGCCGTTCTGCAGCGGCACCAGGCTATCGTCGCTCTGACCGACGATGCCTTCGCGCGCGATAAGGCTCGCGTCGATGTTCACTTCTCCTATGTCGTTGACAATGACGGCAAAACGAATGCCACGCTGATTGCCCAAAATGCGGTTGAGCAGGGTGGTCTTGCCGCTGCCCAAATAGCCTGTGAGCAGCAATACGGGGGTTGTGTTCTGTTCCATTTTCCTTCGTTCTTTGATTTTTCCTTCGTACTTTGAATTTCCTTCGTGCTTTGAATTTTTATTCTCGCCTTGAATTTAATCCTTGTTAGAATTTCATCCTTGCTTGAATTTCCTTCGTGCTTTTTTCGGAAATACAATAATAATAGTGCAAAGGTACAAAAACTATGCCAATCGGCGCCAGCGACGAAGAAAAAAGTGAATGGTCGTATTTTTGTCGCTCTCAGGCCCATTTCTTTCCCATTTTCACCCCTCCAACACCAAAAAAAATGGGTGTTTACGTTGTTTTTTATTCCTTTTTTCGCCATTTCTGTCTTGTTTTCCGTTTTTTTTAGTATCTTTGTAACCGAATAAGGAAGCCGCAACGGACGAAGCCAAAACCAATATCTTCAACGTACACGCAAACGCCCGACCATGGAGGGGGAATCAAACCCATCTTCAAACAAAAGGTTCCTTGTCAGGATAAGAAGAAAAAAAGTATAGCAAAATGAAAATTACACTGTTACAGACGGACATCATTTGGGGACAACCCGAAGCGAACCTCGCACACTTGGACCATTTGCTGGAGGGCGTTGGCGAATGCGACCTCATCGTGCTGCCCGAGATGTTTACCACGGGGTTTGACACCAACCCCGAGACCGTGGCCGACGACGAAGGATTGGCCCTCAAATGGATGCGCAACACCGTGCGCCAGCGCAACTGTGCCTTGGCGGGCAGCGTGGCCACGAAGGTGGGCGAGAACTACTACAACCGCATGTATTTCGTCAGTCCCGACCTACTGTTGGCTTCTTACGACAAGCATCATCTCTTCACCTACGGCCATGAGCAGGAGGCCTTTACGCCGGGCCACCGTCGCGTCGTGATTCCTTACCGTGGCGCGCGCATCCTGCTGCAGGTCTGCTACGACCTCCGTTTCCCCGTCTTCAGCCGCAACCGTGGCGACTACGACCTGGCGATCTATGTCGCCAACTGGCCGCAGGGCAGACAGAAGGTGTGGGACACGCTGCTCAGCGCACGCGCCATCGAGAACCAAGCCTATGTCGTCGGCGTCAACCGCGTGGGCTCGGATGCCAATGGCCAGTATGCTGGCGGATCCAAGCTGGTGGACCTCTTCGGAGAGACCATCGTCAAGGCCGAAGAGGGCGTGGAGAGTATCGTGACGGGCGAGATCGACCTCGATCGCCTGAAGGCTTTCCGCAAGGAGTTCCCCGTCCTCGACGATGCAGACCAGTTTAAGTTGCTCGTTCCTTAATATATACGGAGGATATAGTCAGGAGAATAGATTTAGGTGGAAGAACAAGGTTTGGGGATCGAATATTTTAATAAGAAGATCGAATATATAATAAGGAGATTGAATATAAAAATAGGAAGATCGTTCCCCAGGCTCCTTCCGTAGCACATTCACAAACAGACAACTCAATATAGCGAAACCCGCATGGTAGAAGAATATCAGCTCCGCCTGCTCCCTGAGGAGGCTTATTCGGAGGACACCATCAGACAATACCTGTCTCAGGAGAAAGGATTTGACGTAGCGGCCATTCGCGCCGTGCGGGTCGTGAAGCGATCCATCGACGCGCGCCACCGCCGCGTACTGGTCAATCTCAAGGTTCGGGCCTACATCAACGAGCTCCCGGCCGAGGAGCCGTTTACGCCCACGGACTACCCTGACGTCAGCGACCAGCCCTCGGCGATCGTTGTCGGCGCAGGCCCCGGCGGTCTTTTCGCTGCGCTGCGCCTGATAGAGATGGGTGTGCGCCCGATCGTCCTGGAGCGTGGCAAGAGCGTCGAGAAGCGCAAGCGCGACCTCGCAGCCATCCCCCATACGCAGACCATCGCCCCCGAGTCCAACTACTGTTTTGGAGAGGGTGGAGCAGGCGCGTTCTCCGACGGCAAACTCTACACGCGGTCGAAGAAGCGTGGCAGTGTGGAGAAGATCCTCAACGTCTTCTGCCAGCATGGTGCATCGGCTGCCATTCTGGCCGACGCCCATCCCCATATCGGCACAGACCGTCTGCCGCTCGTCATCTCCAACATGCGCAAGCGCATCATCGGCTGTGGCGGCGAGGTCCATTTTCAGACCCGCATGACGCGTCTCATCGTCCAAGACCAGTCGGTCGTGGGCGTGGAGGCTGTCAGCCGCGACGACGAAGGACAGCAGACGGAGCAAGAGTTTCGCGGCCCTGTGGTGCTCGCCACGGGCCATTCCGCCCGCGACGTCTATCACTACCTCTCCTCCGCCCGCATCGAGATGGAGGCCAAGGGCATCGCCGTGGGCGTCCGACTGGAGCATCCCTCTGCCCTCATCGACCAAATACAGTATCACAACCCAGCGGGTCGTGGCAAGTATCTTCCTGCCGCCGAGTATTCCTTCGTGACGCAGGTCGATGGCCGCGGTGTCTATAGTTTCTGTATGTGCCCCGGTGGTTTCGTCATCCCCGCTGCCTCCGGTCCCGAGCAGTTGGTGACCAATGGTATGAGTCCGGCCAACCGCGGTTCGAAGTGGAGCAACTCGGGCATGGTGGTGCAATTGGAACCGGAAGATATCGACGCCTCCGTATTGGAAACGGAGAACGGCCCCTTGGACGACGCGCTCAGCGTGATGGCCTACCAGGAGCAACTGGAGCGCCTCTGCTGGCAGCAGGGCAACTACAAGCAGACGGCCCCAGCCCAGCGCATGGCCGACTTCGTCAAGCGCCGCTTGTCCTTCGACCTGCCCAAGAGCTCCTATACCCCAGGGCTGATCTCCTCGCCCCTCCACTTCTGGATGCCCAGCGAGGTCAGCGACCGCCTGCGCAAAGCCTTCGAAGTGTTTGGCCGCCAGGCTCATGGCTTCCTCACCAACGAGGCCGTGATGATTGCCGTCGAGACCCGCACGTCGTCCCCCGTCCGCATCCTCCGCGACAACAAGACCTTGCAGCACGTCTCCCTCCGCGGCTTGTACCCCTGTGGAGAAGGAGCAGGCTATGCGGGTGGCATCGTCTCGGCAGCCATCGATGGCGAGCGCTGCGCGGAATGCTTGGCCTCGGAATTGTTTCCAACACGACCTGCTGAGTAGGAAAAACAACTTGAACAACTTTACAACTTGTAACAACCTACACGCTTCGCGTGTTAACATCCAGCTGCAAGGTAAACAACAAAATACAACGCTTTCGAAAGCCATGCGCAGAACCGAGCTTGCTCGAGTTTTGCTATGGCGAGAAAGGGTACCATGAAATGGAATGCTTCGCATTGGATAATCCCTGCTGAGGATGGAAAACAACTTGAACAACTTTTACAACTTATAACAACCTACACGCTTCGCGTGTTAATATCCTGCTGCAAGGTAAACAACATAATACAACGCTTTCGACAAGCCCTGCGCAGAACCGAGCTTGCCCGAGTTTTGCCATGGCGAGAAAGGGTACCATGAAATGGAACGCTTCGCCTTGGGCTTATCCTGCTGATTGTCCTGGCGAAGCGTTGTTCATAGTTGTTTACATGCAGCAACCCTTGGTCTGCATTGGCCTCGAAGAGGCGATGTCCTGGCGAAGCGTTGTAACTTGTTGTAAAAGTTGTATTTGTTGTTTTTAAATTTTAGCAGGATTTGGGACTGTAAAGTTGTAGTTGTTCTTGAGAAACAACGCAAGATAGACCCAAGGCTACAATAAAACTTCTATAGCAGGCCCGTTGATTCTATCAGGCCCGTTGGTTCTATAGCAAGCCCGTTGACTGGAGGGCTTTCTGCGCCAGCGACTCATAGATTTCTCCTAAGTCGCAGAATCGCATCAAACTATTGTAGGCCGCATGGCGGACCGCCAAATCCTTGCCCGTCAGAGCCGTCTCCACTTGGTCGAGATATTCGTTGATGCCACGCTCGTCAGGGATCTGTTCCGAGGCGAAGCGGCGCGAGAGAATATGGTAGCCACAGATCTGATAGAGCGGCTGGTCCTTGGCGATCCACGCGAAGGCCATGCGCGGCGCGTAATCGACATATTGGAAGACATGGAGCGCCAGCAGCTCCGCCATCTCCTGCGTCTCGGTCTGCTCCATCCATATCTCGGCCACTTCTGGCAGCAGCTGGTCCGTAGGCATGAGCAGCGTAGCCAGTATCTTGCACTCGCGGATCGGCTCCTTCCAAAGCGCAATGGCCAAATCGTAGTCTTTCTCATATTCTGCCGCCATCTCGCGCAGGTGTAGCAGCGAGGCGCCCCAGTTGAGCTTATACTGCACCCCCTTGTCGCGCATCGACTGCGCCGTCACACCATTCATCAGCAGGCGGAAGGATTGCTTGATTGTCCTCACCGTCGCTTCTACTTTTTCTTTTTCCATTGTTTTGTTTCTGTTTGGAGAGAGATCTTTCTGTCAGAGAGCATTCTATCAGAGTGTTGTCTGTCAGATAACTTCCTATCAAAATATTGCCTGTAAGAGAACTCAACTTTCGCATGTAAGCTCCACACGCCCTGAACCAACGGTCACCGGCCGAAGGGAAAGGTAAAGGGCAGTAGGATCTTTTGGGCTTTCAGCCCGTTCTTGAACCACTTGCGAAACTTCAGTAAGAGAACTTTCTGTCAGAGAACGCCATAGTCGCGTCCGTAGCGCAACATCTGTTCCGTATAGCTTTCCGTGTAGTCCAGGGCCACGTCGGTGGGTTGGCCCTCCTCATTTCTTACGACCGTCATGCGGGGGTTGATAAATCCCTTGTACGGAGCCAGGTGAAGGCCTGCGTAGCGATCGAGCACTTCCTGATGGAGCGACTCCTCCACCTTGACGCCATACTGCTCCACCAGGCGGCGTGCCGCCTCATAGTCGCCCTCACTCTTGATGCGCTGGATCTCTGCCAGTTCGTCAGCGAAGATGTGGCGCAACGCCTCATAGTCGTTGACTTTCACGACGGTCTTTCCTGCCTCCTTCGTCAGTTCCACGGCGGGCCTGGCGTTCGAGGTTTGCCGATTCTGCGCCAACTGGAGGGCCCAGCGGGCGATCAGCGCGCGGTTTCTCATGTGCGCCTCCTCCAACTGCAGTCCGGGTTTGATGCGCACCAACTGCGTCAGCAGACCATTGAGCATATAGGAATAATACTGTGCGTGATGCGCCTCCTGGTTGGGCAGAAGGCCCAGCTCCACGAGCTTCGGATCGGCCAGGAAATAGAGTCCGAACAGGTCGGCGCGCGCCTCCTCGATGGTGCTGCCATAGTTGCGCAGGGCCTCGGCGCTCACCCCCGGGAGCAAGCGTCCGCTTCCATGTCCGAGACACTCGTGGAGGTCGGTGTGCAGGTCGTCGCAGCGGTCGCCGTAGGCGTTCACCATCTCGCGAATCGCGTCGTCAGGGATAAACTCCTCGCGGAACCCATTGCCCCGCGCCGCCTCGTCGTAGGCGTGCGTCAGATTGGTGATTGTCACAGACTTACTGCCATGTTGGGCCCTGATCCAGTCGGCGTTGGGCAGGTTGATGCCGATGGCCGAAGCAGGATATTCGTCGCCGCCGAGCATGGCCGCACAGACCGCATTGGCCGAGACCCCCTTTACTTTTGGCTTGCGGAAGCGCGGATCCACGGGCGAGTGGTCCTCAAACCATTGTGCGCGGTCCGCAATGGCACGTGTGCGGCGTGTGGCCTCCTCGTCGCGATATTCGACGATTCCCTCCCACGATCCTTTCAGTCCCAGCGGGTCGCCATAGACCTCGATGAAACCGTTGATGAAGTCGATGCTCCCCTCGTGGTTATCGACCCACGCGATGCTATATCGGTCGAAGTCGCGCAGGTCGCCCGTCTGATAGTAGTGGATGAGCAGGTCGATGATGCGGCGCTGTCCTTCGCCCTCGGCATACTCCCGGGCTTTCTCCAGCCAATAGACGATCTTTTCTATGGCCGCGGAATATTTTCCGCCGATTTTCCAAACCTCCTCCTGGAGTTGTCCGTCCCGTTTGACGAGCGTGGTGTTGAGTCCCCATGAGGGAGGCTCTGCCTCGTCGCCGCGCTGCTGGGCATAATAGTCCTCCGCCTCCTGTTGCGTCACCCCCTGATAGTAGTTGCACGCTGATGTCTTCACCAGGTCCTCGCCGTCGGCGATGTTGACGCGCTTCGGCAGCACCTGCGGGTCGAAGAGTACGGGGCAGATCGCGTCGAGCAGTTTGCCGGTCGTCTGCCCTGGTGCCAGGGGAAGTGCCTCGGGGTCGATCGCAAGGACCTCGTGGCGGAGGAAGTCCTCGGAGAACGTGGGCACAAACTTCTCGCAGCCGTAGTGGTGATGGATGCCGCTGGCGAACCACACCTGCTTCAGATAGGTCTCGAAACCGAGGAAGTCCTTCGTCGTGCGGTCCCCTTCGTAGTGGCGCAGCACCGCCTCCAGCGTCTTGCGGATGACGAGGTTGTAGCGTCCGAACTGGTCAAAGGTGATGTCGCGTCCGTAGAGCGTGGCCTCGGAGAGACAGTAGATATAGAGTTTTTGCTGGAGCGTGAGTGCCTCAAAACCCAGGAGCGGGTAGCGGAGCATCTCGATGTCAGCAAATCGCTCGTCGTTATAGATGAACTTTTCTGTCATGATTATCTGTTTTTATGGGTGACATACCATCCGTGGATGAGGAAATGATAGACCAGCAGCGCCACGCCGATGAGTACGATCGAGCAGACGACGACCGAGTGGAGGTCTCTGTGGAGCAGGCCAAATCCCGCGTACAGGCCCAGCCAAAGGCCCAGTTCCCACGAGAGGAAGAAGGAGCTCTGCACCGTGCCACGTTGGCAGTGCTGGGAGAGTTTGATGAAGAAGAGCAGAAAGCGGCTGCCCAGCAGTCCGAAGGCGAATCCCGCCATCACGGCCACATAGGGCGAGACCCAGTCGAAGTTGCGCGTCAGCAGCATCAGGAAGCCCACGAAGAGGACGATCAGTCCCGTGATGGCCTCGCTCTCCAGTTCGGCATTGGCGAAAACGTATTTCTCCGCCAGCAGGGCCAGCAGAAATCCCGGCAGCATCAGCGCGTAGAAGGTGAGGCTCAGGGGCAAGGAGAGGAGTAGTCCGAAGGTGGCCGTGATCAGGATGGTGTTGACGACGAGCGGCGTGCTCTTCGGCAGAAAGAAACGGTCGAGGCTCCAGGGCCTCACCACCTCGTTGGGCGCGCGGAAGGGGAAGGGAATCACGTACATCAGGATGACCGAGAGCAGGGCGCAGCCTGCGGAGGCCAGCGGCAGGATGGAAATCCCGAAGGCCTGGCTGATGATCATCGCCGCGAGCGGACCCAAGGCCAGCGAGCAGCGGCCCGTCCAGGAGAGCACGTGGCTCGCCTCCGTGCGGTAGAGCGACTCGCAGGTGTCGAGCACGAGCGTGCTATAGACCACCATTTCGGTCAGTCCGTAGCAGAAGCCCTGGAGGACGCGCACGGCCAGCGTGCCGGAGAATCCGATGTGGAAGACCTTCTGTACGTCCGCCTCGTAGAGAATGGCCGAGAAGACCACCAGGAGGAGGATGGAGAGCAGACAGACCTTGTTGCGGCGAAAGCGCTCGATGAAGTAGGAGACGTAGGGGCCGGGGATCACGATGCCCAGTCCAAAGGCCAGCATGACCAGTCCCACGTCCCTCAGCGTGTAGCCGTCAGCCTGCATCTGCGCGGGGATATAGGGCAGAAGCATGAAGACGGAGACGCCCAGCAGCAGGTTGGCGAGAACCAGCATCCAGAAGTGGCGGCTCCAGATGCGTATGTGTATCGGTGTGTTCTGTGTGTCCATAAGGGAATATCAATAGCTTTCACTTTCGTTGGGAAACTCGTCGCCCTTGACGGCCTCGCAGTAGGCCCTTACGCCGCGGCGCAGTTCCTCGCCCATGGCGGCAAACTCGCGGAGAAACTTCGGTTCGAAACCTTGTGTCAGGCCCATGGCGTCGGCATAGACCAAGACCTGGCCGTCGCAATGGCTGCCAGCGCCAATGCCGATGGTCGGCACGCTGAGCAGATCCGTCACCTGCTGGGCCACCGAGGACGGTATCTTCTCCAGCACCACGGCGAAGCAGCCCGCCTTCTCCAGCGCCTGGGCGTCGGCGATGAGCTTCGTGGCCTCCACCTCGCTGCGTGCGCGCACACCGTAGCCTCCAAACTTATGGATGCTCTGCGGGGTGAGCCCGAGGTGGCCCACGACGGGGATTCCCGCGTTGACGATACGCTCGATGGTGGGCGCGACTTCCTCGCCGCCTTCGAGTTTCACGGCATCGACGCCCGTCTCACGGATCAGCCTGACGGCGTTGCGCACGCCTTCCTCCGGCGAGACCTGATAACTGCCAAACGGCATGTCGCAGACCACCAGCGCCCGTTGGCAACCTCTTGCCACGCCGCGCGCATAGACGATCATCTCGTCCAGGGTGATGGGGAGGGTGGAGTCGTTGCCCTGCATCACGTTGGAGGCCGAGTCGCCGACCAGAATGCTGTCAACGCCCGCCTCGTCTATCAGTCGTGCCGTTGTGTAGTCGTAGGCCGTGAGCATGGCTATCTTGTTGCCGTCGCGCTTCATCTCTACGAATGTCTTGACGGTCACTTTTTTCTTTTCTGTTGTGAGATATCCCATTTCTATTAGATGTGATTCTAATTGCAAGTGCAAAGGTACAAGATTTCACAGACATAGGGAAAGAAAAAGCGGACAAAATGGGGTCCTATGCGCAATGCGCGCAAACCATAGGACCTTTCTGCAGAAAAATAAGATTCTTCTCGAAAATGGAGTGATTCGACGTGGACACATAGAAAACAACTTGAACAACTTTTACA